>ERZ780166.103-NODE-103-length-76981-cov-12.276356_pt1 | contig 76981 bp, 110 predicted proteins | sample MGYA00511366_ERZ780166 | MGnify/ENA primary metagenome ERZ780166 (study PRJEB29588, sample SAMEA2162231) | human gut metagenome | biome: human gut; feature: human-associated habitat; material: faeces | place: Denmark | collected 2008/2010 ...
GATTCGGACGACGATGAAGACGAAGATTCATCGGATGACGATGAAGATGAAGACGGTAATGAAGAGGAGGACGAAGAGGATGAGGATGATGATGATCCCATCACCGGTGAGGCACTTGCCGAAATGGACTTCGAGGAACTCGAGGATCTCTGCGACGATAAGGACCTTGAGACCGATCCCGACGAATTCGACGAGAAGGAAGTAGATAAGCTCCGCAAGGCAATTGCCAAGGAGATGGGCATCACCCTCCCGAAGGCTTCTAAGAAAGATTCTAAGAAAAAGAAAAAGTAAAAGGAATCTGACTATACTTAATCCGAGGGGTTGCTATTCTCTTAATTAGCTGAAGGTAATACCTGGTAGAATTGGCAATAATAGTTCAATAATTCAGGTCAACCCCTTTATTGCAAAACCACTTAATCACAAAATATCATGGCAACTAAGAAAAAGGAAAAGGCTGCTGCAGCTCCGGTAGCAAAAGAGGAAAAGAAGAAGGGAGCTAAGAAGGTAATGACCGAAGAGGAGAAGAAGGCTAAACGAGAGGCCTTGAAAGAACGACTCAAGAATCGTCAACCGGGACAACGCCCCAACAGCAAGCAATGTGACATCATCGACCTCGGTGGAGGCAACGTGGTGAAGACCTTTGCAATGAACGTCAAGAAGTTCGGTGTACTGATCACCTCCGTAGTAACCGACAAGGACGGAAACGTAATCGCTGTATCCAATGCAACGGTCCCGGGAGTATCGGTTAAGTCCAAGAAGGAACACGGTACCCTGGTCCCCAAGATGCCAGGCCTGGGAAAGAAGGGAAAAGGTGCCGAGGTAGAGGCCGAAGACGACGAGGATGAGGATGAGGAGTAAATAACACCTTACTCAATACTCAATTTAATTCTTGAGTCTAACAGGGGAGCCTACGGGCTCCCCACTTTTGTGAATACAATATGCAAGAGGACGATGAAATAATATATCTAGCTTTGGGTATTCAAATTCAATCGTATTCCCTTCTTCTAGAGGAAGAAAAAGATCTTCCTGAAGAAAATAGAAAGATGATTGAATATATTATTTCTAGAAGCGAGTATTTATTAGAAAAATATGCCCAAAGGATAGGAACCGATACTTCAATACAAAGACCAAAATGGGACCAACTAAAAAAAGAACCCTGAGGGATCTTATAGACCGGCTAAAGTACGATATACAATTACTCAGTTCTATCAATTACCAACTATCACAACAGCTAACCCCAGGTAAAAGGCAATCACTACTCAAGGATCAGGTATATAAGGAAAGTAGGATAAAGTCTTCTATTCAGAAGATAGATAACCTATTCAATGGTAACATTGTCACTATTACCTTTCAAGACAAAGATTCTGGAGAGATATTTAAGTCAGTCTATACTAACGTTTCACAGGAAGAGGTAAAGGAATATGTAACCTTCCTGGCTAGATTAAAAGGCAGAGAAATATCTATCCTAGAAATTAAGGATGTTAATACCAAAAACCTAAATAGGAAACTATAATCATTCAAAGGATTTAATTTTTCCACTAACAACTCAACATTATGTCAAAGGAAGTTAATAAAAAGGATCTGGCCGTAAAGAAGGCTAGAAAAGCTCAGAAAGCCATGCTGGCTTACATGGAAGAGAATAATCTCGATCCTAACAAGGATTGGACTAAGCACAAGAAGCATGGTAAGAAGATCCAGGAATGGATTGACATTATCAACCTTGGCAATAAGAAGGCCCGTGAAATCAACGAGGAGAAGGCCGTTGAGAATGGCAAGAAAAACAAAAAGCCTGAGGCTCATCCCAAAAAGGAAAAGGTAACTACTACCCCCAATATCTATGACTACCCGAAGGTAGACGGTAAGGATATGACTCCTGACCAGAAGAAGAAGTATCGTCAAAAGATGCGTACTCTTCTGAAGACCATGTCCAAGGATAAGGCAGAGGCAGAGGCCCTTGACTACGCAAAGGACATGGTATCGAAGTCAACTCCTATCCCGAAGGTAAAGAAGGAGGAACCCAAGAAAGAAGAGCCTAAGAAGGAGAAGGCAAAGAAGGAGGAGAAAGTAAGTAAGAAAGAGGAAAAGAAGCCTAAGAAGAAGAATAAAAAGAAAAAGGTTGCCAAAGAGGAAGATTAGTATTTCGTAATTGTATGGCTTCTTTCCTGACCCCGGATTATACTACATAGTCCGGGGGTTCTTTGTTAGATATACCTCAAAAACTCCATTGAATTTTATTTGCATATTATTATATAAATTTATATATTTGCATAAAGAAAAAAAATAATGGAAACAATCACTAGAAAGTCTATCAAGATCCCCTTAAAAAGACCATTATCCGCCCAGGAAATTTGGAATCGGATAATGGATATTCAAATTCAGGCGCTGGAATCACTTTTAGAGGATAAAGACTTAGACAAATGGAAAATTATATTTCCCAGTTATGGAACTTCTCTAGAACAGGTGGAATCTATTGCCAAAAGTTATATCAGGCAATTCAATGAATTGAAGGGTGATGTATTCAATGATGACTACTGCGTAATAGAGAATCATCTGGTATACAGATTATCTGCAAGATGGTTTAATACTATCATGAGTACTCTATATATGATGGAGGAGGATTTAATGGAGACAAGTCCCGATGCAGTATTCACACTGTGGGATATATTCTTCACTTGCCAAACTCTTAGGAAGGGCAATCATGTGGTAGCTATGGGATTAAATGGTTTAACGCTTAAGGATGAGTAATTATGCAAATAACAACTTACAATATCCAGGATTCTTCCAGGATTACTAAAGTAGTAATGTTCGAGGAAACCCGCAGCATTCAGATTACATTCAAGGGCAATAAGACATACAGCTATCATTCGGTATCCAAGTTTGATTTTGATGCCTTCAAGCAGGATATTGAAAATGGTGAATCTGTAGGTAAATCCTTTGAGAAGAGGATTAGGAATAAATATGCTGGAAATAGGTTATACTGATGAAAAGGTATTATACCCCAGAGGGTGAGCCAGATGAAGCTAAAACTTTATGGGAGGCTGCCAAAAAAGGGATAGTGATATTTGGAATATTTTGTGGTATCTGCATAGTATGGGATGCAGTTCAAAAGCCAGAAGAACCTGATAGAACTCCACATTGGAAAAACTGGGATGGTTCAAGGCATTTATCTGAGGTAAAATCTTATGATTACAAAAATGGCATTATACACTATAGAGATGAATGTACAGAAAAGCCCTTAGAATTCAAGATGCCCGATACAGGTAACGGGGTAGTACTAAAGGTTCATGGTTCATCCCTTTATCTAGATATGGATGTGGAGGAATTACTGGATCAACTAACCGAAGATGCAGACTTCTATGAATACTTAGAACGTAATATGGATTGACATGGCTGGTTTAATAGACTTTAGGTTTAGGAAATATTCCAAGGGTAGCTTGACTGTATCAAGTATAAATTACAAGCCAAGGTCTTTTATATTATTCCAGGGTTGTAAGATAGGTCACATAGTTGGAGGTGAAGTATATTTCTACATAGAATCCGATGATGAGTGCCTTAATTACGAACCTAAATTGTGGGGTATTTTCTATGACCACAATGAAGCTAAGAAACAAGTAAAAGAAAGAGAGAACGAGATATGGGAAAAATTAAAGATTTATCATCCAATAAAGAAGGTAAGACCAACTTATGGCCTATGGTAGATAATCCCTGGGAATATACCCCTGATTGGCAAATATATAATTAAAGCTATGAGTACAGTTGAATTCAAAGAAGCATGTAAAGCTCATAGAGCATTATGCCCATACAAATCTACCAGTATGACTAAATGTGGGGCAAATGTCCAATTGAACGATGGCAAATGTCCAAAAGAAGGTGAAGAATGCCATTACATGGCAGAGTTTAAGAGGCTACTAAGACAAGTGAGCAAGGTTTAACCTAAACCACACCAAGAACCGACCCGCATTAAAATTGCGAAAATATTTGCATAGAATAAAAAACTATATTATTTTTGCAATAGGAAAAGAGATAAAACGTATTTATACTTATTTATTAACCATTAAAAAATGTTAGCCATGAAAACCATTAAGAAGAACAAGGCTCAGAAGGAAAACCTCGTAAAGGGTATCGAAAACCTGGTAAATGAGAAAAAGGAAAAGGTCGAAAAGTCCAAGAAGGTCCTCAATAAGGAAGAGGCCAAAGATCCAAAAGTCAAGGAAGAAGGAAAAGCCAAGACCAAGAATCCTTCAAAGGACAAACTGGTAAAGAAAGTCAAGGAAAAAGCCGAGGTAAACCTGGTAGAAGAGGTGGTAACCAAACGGGAAGTAAAATATCTCTACCCGGAGGGATGCGAGGATACCCTTTCCCGAAAGAAGTTCCGGCAGCAGGTACGGAACAAGATCCACCAGCTGGAGCTGGCAATGCTCCGAATCAAGGATCAGGAATCCAAGGAATACAAAAAGGCCCAGAAGGAATATCTGGAATACAAAAAGCAATATGTCAAGGAATCCGTTGCAATCTAGTCTTTCATAGTCCGAGGGGTAAGGGGGTTATTCCCCTCCCCTTTTATTAACCTTAATACCTGAAAGACTATGATTGTGGGATTACCTGAAAAGGCAATTCTAAAGGTAGATAAAGAGCTACTAGAATTGCATAAGGATGTATTGAGGTCATATCTTACTCAAAGAAACCTAAAGCATAAGTACCAGAAGAAGTTCTTCAAGCTATACGATTATTATATAAATGATCGGAATATAAGAAGGTATTTCTTCCGGCCAGCCAAGTTATTTGTATATGCTTTAATAACCGATCGGTTAAGTGAGATAGAAGATTATGTACCTATAAAAGAGAAGAGAAATGTTTCCAGAAAGAGTAAAAAGCGTAACACTAGATAAAGCCAGAGTATCCTTCAGATGTCAACCCTCGGGAGCTAATGAACAGGAATATTTCCTGGTGGATACAAACCTATTGGTAGAGGATTTCGGATTCGATTGCGGAACTTCACTTAGTCCCTATTTGCCAGATTTTGCAATCAAGGGCTATTTCAAAGTAAATCCCGATATGTCGGATCCCGTATTCTTTATCCGGGAAAATGGGCCCCACTTTATGTATATAACTGGTATACCCAGGAATTTACCCAATGAGGAAAAGGAAAAGTTTAGGTTTAAGAATACGGAATTCATTTCATACTGGGAAGATAGGCATGACGGGTATCTTTTCCAGGTAATTACTAGAGAATCAGCATTAACCAACTTACTAAATATTAACAAATAAAAAACTAAAGCACTATGAAGACCCAAGAGTATGTAAAGCAATTCAAGCTTGATGTCCCGAACTACCAGTTTAATCGGGAAAAATTTATGGAGGCCTTTGGCCAGGAATTTAAGGACCGTATTGAGGCAACGGTTACTGCCTGCAAAAAGATGCATGTGGCCTTCACCTACGAAAAGTTTAAGCACCTGGTAAAGGAGCAACAGGATAAGTTCTGGAGTATCTCCAATAAGAAAATAGGAGAGCCTTTCACCGAGAAACTCTTCTCAGCCTTCTTTGCAATCCATGTGATTCCTATCCGGGCAGAGTTATTCCCGAATATCCATGCCAAATTGGAAATAAAAAGGCAAAAGGCCATTGAAAGGGAAAAACAGCTTATTGCCGAGGAGGAGGCCAGGAAGGAGGCAGAAAAGAAAATGTTACCGGTGGTAGAATCAGTTATAGCCTACGGTATAGCTCAAAAGTTAGCTAGAGAGGCTAAAAAGAAGAAGTAAGGGAATAGGATATCAGAATATAACAAGACTGAAAAGTTGCTATGAGCTCGGATTTAATTAAGGGTGATTTTGATAAATACCTCAAAGATATAGCCATAAAAATCTACGAGGATTGTGGGGAAAGTGAGCTAAGACTCTCTTTTACCTATTCTCCTAATAAGGTGGTAATGGTTATAGAAGATCCCCGCTATGCAGTTGATCTGATAACTGAATACGTAAAGATGCTTAACCAGATGAAATTCGAAAATCGGATTAGTTATTTTACCATATCTTACGATGCAAGATATTTAACGGTAAACCTAACTCAGTGATCCAGCAACCTGAATTTCAAGGAGTTACTAAAAAGGCCCTAAATTTTTATGGGGCCTTTTTTAATACCCTAAAACCTCTACCACTATTAGAATACAAAACCGTATAAATTATGAAACCTGTTAAAACAGCCTTTAGATTTCCCCGGGGTATGGGCATAACAGAAATGGCAAGACAAGCTAACTCTGGGGACAACGATTCATTAGTAAAGCTTACCAAGTTCATAATCCATACCTGGATAATCAACAATGGTAAGTTATGGTACCGATCTTACTCTTTACATGAGCTTGCAGATTTTCTCAAATGTGAGCCTGTAATAATACAAAAACAACTGAAACAAACCTTTCTAGATAATGGCCTATTTGATCGTGAGCACATGGATGAATTAGCTGATTCATTAGTGGGAGCATGTATTAACTGGGCATTAGAGGATAGAATGGAAGCTAGTAGGCAATTGGATATACTTAAGACTGCCCAAGGGGATAAGTATGCACCTTTCATAACCTCAGAAGTCAATAAGGCCTTATCTATAAAGCAACAAACCTCTACTTCTTTACAGAGCTTAGTACGTAGCTTAACTGGAGGTGGTACAGTAAACATTTTCAATCAGCAAAACAATCAGTATAACCAAGTATCCCAGGGTATAGTAACCCGAGATCAGGCTATGGAAATGATCACCAAAGAAATAGCTGATAAAGGTGGGATAAAAGAATTGGAATATGTAGAGAACCAGTATGATTTTAAGGAGTTCCCAGTGGTAGTAGCTACTAAGCAGGAACAAAGTAGAGGAGATAAGGAAGGCTTAACTCTTAAGAATCATGAAATTGATAGCATAACAGCTGACTATGCTGGGGCACTTAGTGCTTTCGAAGAGGATCACCATGCCATACGCCGGGAGATAGAAGAAAACATAGACTACGAAGAAATAGATCCAGACCTGGAAGACTAACCAAGAACTTTTATTTGCATATTAAATATAAATTTGTTATATTTGCATAAAGATAAAAATAAATATAAACCCTAAAAATAAAAGGCTATGACCATTGAGATTATTACTACGGGTATCCATAATAAGGAAACAAGAGATGATACTCCCCAGCATATTTACTTCAGTTCATCTAGAGTAAGGAACATTGAGATCAATGAGAAATCAACCAAGGTATTCATAGATTCCATCGAAGATTTGGTAAATTTTGATAACTTATTGGATCGTAGGGTATGGAGAAATTCCCATCCGGAAAGAGGATACATAGAAATACTACACAACCTCCAAGGAATTGAGAGTATTGATGATAATACCAACTACAAGGCAAGAATAAGTATAATCCTTTAATATTTATAAAGCTATGAAAGAAGTTAAAGTAACGGACATCCTTGGGATAGTAAATGATCTCATTAAGGAAGGCAAAAAGATTAAGGTATTCGGATTACCTTATCCACCCTATCAGGAGGATATTGTATTCACAGACGAAAAGGTTACACGCAGGGGTTATATCTGCACCGATAGTGGGTTAACCTTGGATATCTCAGGAGTAGCAACTAAACTGAAGATCCATACCATTACTGGATGGTCACCAATTTTCAGATATAAATCAAATGGGGTATATGAATTCCTCATCTCGGATGACCATAGGTTTGTGGTACTTGAGGTAGATGGGGATGATATCTGTCCCGGTATGCTATTAGCACGTAGAGTATACAATTGCTATGGGTCATATATGGGAAATGAAGGCATGATTGCCAAAGTAGAGAATGTGATCAATGAAAACGATGGGGAAGAGATAAGAAAGATATCTATTATCGATAATGAATTCGTGGAAACCGAACTCCTTTTCAAATTCAAAACAGGTAAAGAAGCTGAAGATAGAAACTGGGCTGTATACGACTTAATATTCTAACATCCTCTACTATGTACACAGTTGATAAAATTAACCTTTTGGGCCGAGCTATTAGCTTATACACTAATAGCATCCGTAAGAACTGGATAATGAGAAGCAAAGCTCAGGTAATAGAGGTAGCTACTCATTTTACTCCTAAGGTGTTTGGAGTACACCAATCCATGTTTGAAAAGCTATCTGTTCAGGTAGAATTCCATTATCGTTATAAGTCCGTCTTGGATTCAAGTGATAAAGATCTTCTATATAGTTGGGGGAATATAAAGAAGCTTACACATATAGAAGTGCTTATCTCTTTCCCCTCAGGTGATGAGTTATCTTACTTATTACCGGTTACTACACAAGGGTTAGTAAATCCCCACATGAAGTAGCAACAATGGGCAAATAAATTAACTGGCTTAAGACCTCTATTCTAGAGGTCTTTTTTAGTTTATAGGAAGAAACTATCCATTATTATATATAAAATTTCTAGAATCCCGTCTTAGCTACCCATACCAAGAACTTTTATTTGCAAATATTATATAAATTTGTTATATTTGCATAAAGATAAAAATAAATATTAACCCTAAAATATTAAGGTTATGGAAGCAAAGAAATTAAAGGAACTCAAAAAGGGTGATTACTTTACCTTGAAACCCGTAGAATATGCTCAGGATAATGAGGTATGGGTAAGGGGAGAATACGATAGAAGCTCCCGCAAATACAGTATCTACAAGTTTAGTGACACCAATCATGAAAGCTTCAAATCTGGCAATACCAAAGTATACACGGATTTTATATTCTAAGCCATGAAAAATCAGATAGAGAGATTAAAGACTATAGCCTCAGCATTTGTTATGGTCTACCTAAATAGTCAGGGTAAAAAGGTATCATGCAAATTCACAGAAATTCAGGACCTGGTAAAGAAATGTGATAATCAGGATCTTACCCTGAGAACATTCCAAAGAGATATAATTGACTTAAGGAAGCATTTTGGACTAACTATAGTTAATTCTGGATGTAGAGATGGAGTATATGTTCTCCATATAAATGGAGCAGCGATGGAAATGATTGAAAATAAGAAAATATCCATTAAGCTATGAGTAAGAACAAGTATCTGAGCATAATGCTCAAAGGGCTTAGAAATTCATCAGATGGTATTCAAGAAGATGATCTGGTTTGTATTGGGGAGTGCATTGAAGATACTTATGCTACTATGATGCAAGAGATAGAGGATAGACTCGGATTGGAATTGTACGATTATGGTATAAAGGTACAATATGATACCGATGGTATACCATTAAAGTATACCCATGACCTTTGGTTCAATTTCCAGGAACAAGGAGCTATCAACATGACTCTGAAGGGAGTACTGGATCAATTACAGGAGATCTTGGAAATGGAAGTATGGGTAATGGGTTTGAACCTTGGTATCAGGGTTAGAATAGAAGCAGAGATATGAGTGCATACAACAGTATACAAAGAGAATACAATTGGGTATGCAAGCATATAAAAGGCCCATTGTATAGAATTAAGATGAGGGAGTTGTACAATAAGATCAATAAGGCCATATTAAATCCCGAGATGACTCCCCGGCAGAAGTTGAACTTAATAGGTATGAGGGATATAATCAAAGAAAAGCTATGAAGATATATCAGTTGTTAGATATCATTGATAGTAATGATATGGACATGGACGATGAAGTAAAGTTCATGGAGAAATTTGACCCACAGGCACCAGAAATGGTAGATGTAGTGCCAATGATACAGTTCAATACCGTTACCAAACGAAGAAGTCTAGTTCTAATAAGGGAATCAGAAATACCTCAAATAGCTAATAATATCCTCAAACTCAATTCCGGACCTGTATCTTAGGCCCGGAATTTTTATTTGCATATAAATATAAATTTTGCTATATTTGCATATAAGAAAAATAAATATTAACCCTAAAAACTAAAAGGCTATGGCAACAGTAAAGGTAGAATACTATGATCTGGAAATAAAGATCGGTGAATGCTTTAAGGAATCCTTCTTCAAGGACTTCGAATTAAGTCTGGGTAGGAATTTAACCCAAGAAGAAAAAGAGGGTTTCACGATAGATATCGATCGGGAATCATTTGATTATAGCATCAGGGATCTGAAAGGTATGATTAAACCAGCTGAGGATTGGTTTGGATTAGTCCAAGCAAATATTCAGTATAAGGGTAATTCCCAGGACATTGTGGATAATTTCCATAAATGGTTAGTAGATAACCATTTCACCGAAGAAGAAATAGAAGCTTACATGGGAAAAAATAAATAAGCCATGAAGGATGATGCAATGTTTCTCTTCCAAAAGATCCATACATGGTGTACTTCATTTCAGAAGGGGAAGAGAGAGGAATATGAAATGTATTACCAAGTAGTATTCCGCAGATTATTAGATGAGCATGGGTTACTTTTATCCCATATAACCTCTAGAACTTGGTCTAAATCAGTGGTAGACACCTTCACATTGGTAAAGGTTACTCCTCAAACCAAAATCAATATTGTATTCCATCAAAAGCTATACGAGATATTCGATCAGTATATTCCTGGATTATCCTGCATATCTTACTACAATATCTCAATAATAGAGGATAATAACTTATCATTAACCCTCAGATGCTACATTGAAAAATGAAACTCTATCAAAATGTAAGATACCTTACCCAACTATAGCAGATTAACATACTTCTTAAGTATGCTCAAAGGAATAACTTAGTAATCAATAGTTTCAGTACATCTGCATCCAATTCTCACCAAACTATATATGCGGATGTAAGTGACTATAATGATCACAGATATGGGTATATTACCATATATACCATACTACCAGAAAAACTTCACGATATCATAAAATGCGCAATCCCGGTATATCCGGTCATAGACAAAATCAAAAAGATAATACCATAAAACCAGTATACCATGAAAATTAGGTTGCTCAAAATACTCAGAAAGAAAGCTAAGAAGAGATATTGGATTGAATATGATCCTTAAGATATTTATGGTGAATTTTACCATATTTTCGATCTATACCACTATAGACATAAATATGGTATCTGGATTAAGGCTAGTTGCAGGGATCTAGAAAGTGCTAAAAGAGAATGCGAAAGCCTTAGAAGAGAATACATTCTTGGTATGATAGAAGAAATGAGGCCAGAGGATCACAAAAGAATATACTAACATGAGAATACTGAAATATAAACGAATAGATATCAATGCTAATTGGTTCTATGATAATATATGGATTTTAATCCCCACAATAGGCATAGACTTTAACTACAAGTACATGATCATCAAGTTCCTAAAACTAGAACTAGAAATAGACCTGCTATGAGAACTAGAGTAATTGCATTTGCAAACCCATATTCTATTAAGAAGAAACTTATTACAGTCTATGAAATACCCGAGAACCTCTACAAGGAATACATTAAACTGCAGACAACAGTAGGAATCCCAGCTGCAAAAAGGGTAGAAGAGATAGAAGCCCAAATAAAAACCCAATACAAGGGTATCACTCTATCATTACATTCAATATTCAATCTATGAATAACAAATACCAATATTTCCAATATACGGCATTCTCTAGATTCCCATTCCATACCAAGGAAATACTAGTAAAGTCAACCTCAAAAGAAAATGCCATAAGACAAATAAAGAAACACCTTAACAAAATAGGTATAGAATTCAAACCCTTCCTACTATCCGAAATGGGATCTAAGGATTATCACTGGGCCCGTAGATTACAAAAAGCTATTAATGGCCTAAAACAAGATATTCAAAACAACCAATAATATGACAGACTACATTATCAGACCAAGGGAAGAATCCTGTGCAATATGTGGTAACCCAAACATTTATAAATACGATGGCTACTGCAGACCATTATGTGAAAAATGCGCTAAAGGCATAGTAAAGCCATACATAAGAAGTGAGGCTAAAATACATAGGAACGATCCATGCCCATGCGGAAGCGGATTAAAATATAAACACTGCTGCGGTAAATAATAAACAATATGAGTAAATACAGATACCAATACTACCGACTTGACATAGGTGATAAATATCTCTACATCAAAGCCATATCCAAGAAAGAAGCCTTGAATAAAATCATCAAGCTCCTTAACCCTCCCAAAGAGGAATATATAACAATCCTAAATGACCTGGAGGAAATAGATAAGGATACCTACAACCTACACTTCCCTAAATTCCCTGCCTGCTAAAAACATGAAAAAATACAAATACTACAAATACCAACCATCTCCATATAGTTATATAACATGGTACCTAAAAACCATATCAGAAAAAGAGGCCATCAGAATTATAGAACTAAAATGTAATATGGTAGAAAGGAATACCTTTCTACCATCACCACCTTCAACCTATAACCCCATCCCAATATAATGCCTACCTGATATACCTCAGATCCAACCTACCAATATAACCTCTCCCCAAACAAAATAAAATACAAAAACCAATAACCATCCAATGAAAGGCCTTATATAATATAATCATAGAATGTATAATAAAAGGGTAATAAGGAGAAGATATAAATAAGAGGTCGGCATAGCAATATGTACAATCGAAAAAGGCCTTGGGCCATAAAATCTTTGTGTTATTTTTTAGGATGGATAGAGAAACAGGGGGGGCTACTATAGTCCAGACAGCTCTATCGCCGTTTTGGTCAAAATGAAAAAGGGCTTCCTGGCCCCTATTTTTGTGTACCTTTTAGGGCCATTTTAGGCATCACAAAAGGCACCTACTGGCACCTATATTTATATCTTATTATATATAATATAAAGACTAAATATGGCCTTTAAGGATGGGTAGCTAAGGCCTTAACAGAAAAGAGACATATGGCCCCTCTACATATGTTTCTATCTATCAATAACGTAATGGTACCATAGGTGGCCTTAAAGGGCCTAATCCTTAATCCCTAATCTATTCTATTATTATATTATATAATATATGCGAGTATTTTTGGTGGCTTTTTGGAACTGGTGTCTAAAATGTATAGGCCAGGAATAGAGTATCTGAGCTTTTATGTTTCAAGTTAAGGCACATTTAAGGTACCTTAATATATTCTTCAAGGCCTTAAAAGGTCCTAACCTGGGCCTGGAATATTTATTTGCATATATTATATAATTATATTATATTTGCATTGTGAAAAATAAATATTAACCAATTAAAAAGCAAAGGCCATGAAAACTCTTGAAAACTACAAATTCGAAACCAACACTAATCCTGGGGAAAATCTCTTAGGCTTTATCCAGGGGCAAATCAGACAATATGTTACTCCGGATGGGTACTTAACCAAGCTCTTCGATATTACCCTATACACCGAAAGGTATACCCAATTATTCCATAGTTCCATGACCGATATACACTTTGTCCTGACCCACAAGGTAAGTGTCCCTTATCAGGTCCTGGAAGCCATTTGCAAGGAGATCCTGGAAGCTATGAATGAGGAATTCTTCGATGGATTCCTGGATGCAGAACCCAAGTATAATATGATCACCTATTCAGCTGGTCCCGATAATGGGTCCACTATGGTAGGGGTTATCAATGAAGAGCTTAGTTTTAATATTTGCTTAATGTAAGGCTTATATAATACAGAAGAAACCATGCTACCTTATAAATTAACTTTCGACCATACCCAAGATATTACTGAGACCAAGGAATGGATCGATTCGCTTATAATCCCAGAGAATATTCCTTCTCTCCTTACCCATTATGAACCTTTGACCTATAGTTATCAAAGGGTTGATAAGGATCTGGATGGGATGCCTAACCACCATATCTTTACCTTCTCACCCAAGGATAAGAGCCAAATCACCTCTCAAAGATTTGAGTACATTGAAAAGGAACTAGATAGAAAGACCCTTATAACAGATCCTCTAGAAGAGGACCAGGATTGGACATTACTCAACAATGGATGTATCATAATTTGCATCAGAGCCACAGATTAGAAAAACCCTTTGCTTTCATAATTGCCGGGAGGTATGCCAACTATGGGTATGCCTCCCTTTCGGCTTATAAGGCCTTGGGAAAAATAGACTAAGGTACCTAATGGTGCCATATATGGCTTAAGGTACCTCCTAAAGGCCATTAATATTTATTTGCTTATATTGTATAAATTTGTTATATTTGTATTGTGAAAAATAAATATTAACCTAAAATATTAAGGCTATGGATATCAAAATTAAGGAGGTTAGTAAGGATTCATGGATTTACAATGCATTTGCCCAAGGCATGGATTGGGACCCGGAAGTTCAAGGTTATTGGGACGAGGCTAACCAGGAGTTGGTTATTCCCTACGTCGAGGAGGATCCGGATTGGGTTACTGAGGCTATGGAATTTTATCCCGAGGATAGGGATAACACTTATACCCAGTTAAGGGATGCTTGGAATAAGGTATGCCCGGAAGGTTATACGGTGGAGTAATAACTTGGTTATAGGTAATAATGGGCCTATACTTTAGGCCCATTATTTTATTGTGACCATATAAGGCTGTTCATTTGGCTTGTAGTGGCCTTAATTCAATATATCGCTTGTAGTGGCTTATATTAGCTTATAGGCCTTATATGGCTTTTAAGGCACATCATGGTACCAAAGGGTGCTACCTGAATATAATAAATGCAGAAGATGAATGCAAATAAAAGGCAGTCCTATCTATGCCAGAGGCATATCATAGTAAATGCAATCTAATCAACTGGGAAAATAGATTATTTATAAATACTAATCTTCTAGAATTATATAGCGGACGGCTATCCCTGCGGACAACCCCAGAACCAGGGGAAGACCTTATGAGGCCGTCAGTGGAGCCCCATGGTGCCAGCTAAGGCCCTATTTTATACCAACCATCTAACCTTTGCCTACCAACCATACCAACCATGCCCAAATCCCAAACCTACCATTAAAACCACTACCAAAACCTAAACCACAACCACCTTGCATTGCATAGGCAAAAATTATCGCAATGTCAAAAAATAATAGGAAAATATAATCAAAAAATATGCGTAAAATTTTGTCGTATTAAATTTTTTTTGTACTTTTGTAATGCAATCAAAAACGGTTGCAACGCTCTTTGAAATATTGAAAATTTTTCTTTTAACCTTTTTTTGTTTAACCTTATAATATTTTACAATTATGAAAGCAAATGAAATTTTGGCAATTGGTAACGGGATTCTTTCCAACAATGAAAGAAAATCCATTTACAAAAAAGAAATTTTTTTGGAGTGCAAAACCGACAAAGAAAAGAAAAATTTGCGTATGAAATTACGCAAAAAGTTAGATGCTTTTTTGGCTGAATATATTGCAAGTGCCAAAAATGCAGACAAACGTAATGCATTAAAAAAAGTTTGGGCCGAATATGCAAAAGAAGTTTATATAAATGTAAATTGCATAGTCGATGCAAACGCAAATACCGAAAAAAGGGGTTTAATCTCGCAATTTTTGGAAGCAATGAACGCAACCCAAACAAAACCTACTGCAAACGCAAAAGGGGCTAAATAAGCCCCTTTTCACTAAAAATATAAGCAATGAATAACAAAGTAAAAATTTCACTACTGAAATACCTAACAGTCGAAAAGAAAATAAATATTTCAAAAGCAAAAATTTTTATTGAAATTTTAGAAAATATTTATGAATAGGGGGCATATTTTGTCCCCTATTTTTATATATTTTAATTTTGCGATAGGGCCACCGTGGTCCCCTCCCACTGCTAGCACTTTTGGAGCCTCGCATTAAGGAGATCCTCGCTACATGAACATCACACACAAATAGAGGAACTCCGTTTAGAGAGCCCCTCCAAAAATTTTCCAAAGATTTTTTAGGCCCTCGCGATAAGGGCCGCAACCACCATAAACACCATAAAAGAAATAACCGTTAGTACCAATAGGGTAAATGAAATATATCCCATCCAATCCCTCACCTTATGATATTTGGGATCATACCCAAGCTTCTTAGATATAAACAACCCAATCATAAACCATATCATAGTAACCCCTGCGGTTACCATAACAGTATTAAATAAAGCCTTAATAAGTTCAATACCCATAAGCCAACTTATATAAACCAAATAAAATAAAAACCAATACTGAAGATAAAGAGTAAATAACTCCTACAACTATTAAAGCACCTCTAAGCCTATCAACCCAATAATATTTCCTTAATACCTTAATAAGTACCAAGCCTATAAGTAAAAAGAAAATCCCCTCTAAAAGAAGGCAAATGGCCAAAGTTGATAAAATATCCATATTATTTAACCTTAACATAATCTTTAACCAACTCCTTTACACTTAAATCTTTGAAATCCCTATTCTCTATACTATATAGCCTAACATATTTCTTATCGTTCTTGAAGTAAATAAGGTTTATCACATACTTACCCTTCTTATCCCCATATTTAGGTTCATAGATATCCATGTACCTAATCCCATCAAACATGCCATCATCATCCATACATTGAAGGATAAAAAGTATAAGTAACAGTAAAGCAAATATTGCCAGTATTATAAACATGATCATAGCCGTTTACCTTTAAGATATTTCAACCATTTCCCCTCGACATAATAAAGGTTGATATCCGAAGTACCAAACCTTGCCCAATGTTGGTAGTATACATTATCCTTGGTATAAAGCCTTTGCTTCATCTTGGTGAAATATGCTCGGATATGGAATTCGGGTCGTATCTGGTCTGCTAATCCAGAATAATATTTAGCATCTGCTAAATTTCCCTTATAATAATTATCTAAACATTCTAGATAATGCTCTAACCAAGAGATATGATTCTTATATGATAATACGATTGGATGATTTTTCCATGCCTGGCTTTTCCCTTTGATGGCATCCAATATTTGCCTACATTCTATGATCTGTTTATTTAACCTTCTCCTATCCAATGATTTGGCTGTATATAATGGACTACCTACGATAAATACCTGCATACCTACCATTATTTATTAACGTGGGGCACATCTGAAATGAATACAAATAAACTATCCCGTTTGCGTAATACTATGGGAGTCTTAGTAACTATACCTGAATCAAGGTATACTTTTCCCATGCACCTGAATATGATATTCTCTATTTCACCCATTAGCTTACTGCTGAACTTATAAGGTAATCCAACTGATTCAATGTATTTCTTGATATCCACATATAAATAAGTTGACAATACCATGGGCATATTGTACTTATCTATTATGATACTCTTAATATAGCTATCCCAGACAGGAAGATTTTTATACTCCCTATCATTTGGCTTCTTGAGTAATACCTCGTAATAATCACTTGTTACCATTTTTGAAAAGGGTTTTAATAGTTACTACCAATAATCCTGCTAATAATGCTGGGCTTGCTAACCAAATCATAAATAAAACCGTTAGTTGGTTTTTATTACTTGATTTAGCTAGAGGAGTTTTATCTATTACACCCTTAATGAAGATACAGAATAAGAAACCAAGTATATAGATGACAAGTACGGTGATTTTTACTGCCTGGGGAATCTCTGCTGTTAATGTGTTAAGCATGATAATACTATTAAAAGAATTACACAAATTACTAAATATTGGGTTGCTTCCTTTTTACCCTTTGACCAAGATTCATTACCCTCGTATTCCTTGTCAATGGCTTTAGCTGCATTGACACCCATGCCCATGTTTTGGAGCATGTTACCAATTAACCTTATAAACCATATCCCAAGGAAAAACCTAAATAATCCCATTATTTGATTCGTTTTAAGATACGTTTTACCTTACCAGCTAAGAAGATGGTATCTTCATCGCTAATACCTTCCTTTACGAGAGTAGAAATCTTTTCGAGACCCCGGTTTACTACCCGTTTAGCTTTCAGTAATCGGTATTTCTCATCATCAAACTTTTCAACTTGGTATTTCGAATTGAGCGGTGTCAAAGACCTATCAATTTTTATACCGTTTTCGAGGATATATACCCCCTTTTCTTTTGACTTAATAGAAGTCTTTTCGAAGAAAGCTGGTCCAGTTACCAGCAGTAAATCACCTACTTTCATGAATTTTATTATTTATAAATTGCAATTAGTAATAGTTTTTGCAAGACCCTCCGGTATATAATATATAAACCTATTTTTCTATGTCCAAACTAAATGTTTTAGGGGTATGTGCTGCTCAAGGAGCATTACTTTTCCCATTTAAGAGTCATGTAATAGCTAATGTAGAGCCAAGAGCAGTCTTCCATTCGAGAAATGAAGAGCAATGGAAACTTAATTTTGGTGATATACCCATGGTAAGAGATCTCTCCTCAGTACCCGATAAGAGAGTAGATATTATAGTTGGATCACCATCATGTGGCCATAGCTCAATTTTCTCATATTCCAGGAAGAAAACCCTGGGAAAACCCAGGGAAGATGCCACCATAAATTTGTATATATCTAGTATAAAGAAATTCCATCCAGCAATATTTATGCTAGAGAACCTCCCAAAGCTTCTAGATTTTATCCAAATCGACGAATGGGAGCATAATTTGCCCGATTATAAGTTTATAGTTCACTGTCATCCCGTTTCTGTATTCGGAAATTCTCAAAAAAGCCGTAAAAGATTGATCTTAATTGGTGTAAAAAAAGGTAGTGGAGTAAATCCAGACCTATTTTCCCATACTTTTAGAGTGTCTAAGCCTCTAACCGTGACTCAACTGAAGAAAAAAGTGAGAAAAAATTTGAATTTTCGGGAAGATGACACCAAAAAATTGGCCATGTACCATTATAAAGACAAAACTAAGACCACTTTAACTGTATCAGAAGTAAGAAAATTATGGAAAACTGAGTTTAAGAATGATTATAAGTGGCCTATGAGAACTCAAAAGATGAAAACTTTACCTGGGGTTTATAGGAATAGAAAATATAGCTACCCATTAACTGTTAGACCTTCATCAAGGCAATTTAATCCTCATGGTAGGATAATGGGATTAGAGGAATATAGGGTAATTATGGGATTCCCTGATAATTTTAAGGTATATTTTGATACTAAAAACCCAACTTATTGGCTTAATAAGGGGAGGAATACCTTAACAAAAGGCGCTGTATATGAGAGTGCTTTATGGTTTAAGAAATGCCTTAAAAATGGTGCCATAATTTATTGATATCCCCCTCGTATGCGCGTGTGATATTAGATATATCTTTAGATAATATATCTAATATCTATATAGCGTATATATCATCTATCTAAAGATGGGTATATTAAAACCTTAAAATATTAGTGATATGAAAAATGTGATTATAACCATAGCCTTTATTTTAATGGCCTTAACTATATTTTGGCTATGGAACCGAAATTATGAATTAAAAAAGGGTTTTGAAAATTCTAACCATAAGTCAGATACAGTTTGGTATAATAAACCATTTAACCCAAAACCTGAATACCCAGTATTCAATGTTCCTTCTATGGTATTTTTGTATCAAATAGATACTGTATCTATAGACAGGATAGAATATAAAGATAGTTTAATCACTATTATCAAAAGGGATTCAGTTAAGGTAGAGTATAAGGATAAATTCCTGACAAACTATCCAAATTCACCTAAATTACTCCAAATACTATCAGATAAGAATAAACTATCCGTATCTACATTCAATACAGATTGTAGCTTAACTACTCAAGAATATTATGTTAATTATGACCGTTATTCATATAATTACCAAAATGGTAATATGACCCGTAAGAAAAAATCTTTTTTCCAAAGGTTTGAACCAGTAGCAGAATATACACTCAGACCATTCAATAACTTGCATGATTTTAATTTAGGCCTGAAATACAATACCACTAAATTTAATTATGAAGCTGGGTTAAATCTTAATTACTACCCAAAATTGAATGATGGAGTAGGAGCAGATTTATACTTGAGAGTACAATATAACTTCTAACATGGCAAGAAAGAAAACCTTAGTAGAAGACCAGGGTCTAACTCCAGAACAACTTAAGACTCTGGTCAAAGTTATGAAAGACCCATTTCTATTCTCAACTTTCTGTTATGTTATTAACCCCGTTCTTGGTATGGTAAAGTTCTCACTGTACCCTTTTCAGAGAGCTGTACTATATCAATTCATGAAGAACAGGTTTAATATCATCCTAAAGTTCCGTCAGGCTGGTATTACCGAGTTAATCTCCATGTACTGTCTGTGGTTAGCTATGTACCATCCAAATAAGAAGATAAACATTATCTCTATTAAGGATACAGTAGCAAAGAAGGTTCTGAAGAAGATAAAGTTCATGTATAAGAACTTACCATCATATCTACAGGAACCAATCATAAATGGTAGAACTGGGGAATTTGGATCTGTATCAACTATTGAGTTTGCTAATGGTTCAGTAATTGAATCAATACCCACTTCAGATCAAGCTGGTCGTTCTGAATCTCTGTCCTTGTTGGTCATAGACGAGGCAGCTATTGTAAGATGGGCATCAACTATTTGGGCATCTGCATTCCCCACATTGTCTACTGGTGGTTCAGCTATAGTTAACTCATGTATTACTGGTGACACTCAGATAATAGGTAAAGATGGGCCATTCAGAGTAGATTCTATTTGTCCAAAAACTTTTGGTAAGATGGATATATCACATCTTGGACTGAGAGTATTATCACATACTGGAAAGTGGCAGAGAGTACTTGGTTCTGTAAATAAGGGTGTACTGAAAACTTGGGAAGTTCACAATGAGCAAGGTAAGGTTATTAAATGTACTCCCAAACATAAGTTGTATACTCTTGAAGGTTGGTTACCCGTTTCAGAGATAATCAAACGAGATATACCAGCTATCTTCTATCATACTGGTATAAGCGGTCTGGAGCAGAATCTAGTAACCGTAAAACCCAAGAAAGAGATATGCAAACCCATACCTGGTTATCCAAACTATGAAGTCTCCAACTGGGGAAGAATCTTCATTGTAAAGAATGGAACCAGAATAGAGAAATTACCAAGACCTTGCTCTGGTAGAGAACAATATCTCATCATTCAGCTTTGGAATAATGGTCAAAAGAAAAAGATATGTGTTCATAACTTGGTAGCTAAAGTATTCTTAGGAGAAATTCCAGAAGGGTATGTAGTTGACCACATAAACAATAATCCATCGGATAACTATGTAACCAATCTCCAGATAGTTACAATAGCTGAAAATGGTAAGAAAGCTGCAAAATACTCTTATGGCATGAAGCTTGGGTCTAAATTGAAAGGAGGATTCAACTACGACTTAAGAGTAGTAGCTTACATAAGGTATCGTTATCAAGAGCTTGGTTACTACTATGGAGTTTTGGAGAAGATATCTAGGGAGGTTGAATATAAGTTCGGAGTTAAGCTGAACAAACCTTATATTCAACGCATTGTATCTGGTAAACGGGGTACGAGTATCTATCTTTCTAAGCTGAAAGTAGTTAGAAAGTATTACGATACCATTTACGACATTTGCGTTGAAAATGATGAATCTTATCTCATAAACGAAGACTACGTGTCTCATAACACCCCGTACGGAGTAGGGAACTTCTTCCATAGTACATGGGTAGATGCTATAGCCGGTGGTAACCCGTTCAATCCTATACGATTGTATTGGCAGATGCACCCAGATAGAGATGATCACTGGTATCAAGAAATGTCTGCTGCTCTGGGTCCAAGAAGAACTGCTCAGGAGATAGATGGTGACTTCTTATCATCTGGAAATACGGTATTTGACCTGGTAGATATTAAGTCTATAGAGGAATGTCTATTAGACTATCCTGTACTTGTATCATGGTTGAAAGGTCAATATAGAGAGTTCTGTGAACCAGATCCAAATAAACAATATTTCTTAGGAGCTGACTGTTCAACGGGTAGAGGAACTGACTATTCAGCATTCACCGTTATGGATAGGCCAGGTGAAGAAGCTGCTGTATACAAGGGTAGAATACCTTTGAATAAGTATGCTAGATTCATAGGTGATGTTGGAGAAAAATTCAATTTTGCTTTAGTAGCTCCTGAAACCAACGACGTTGGTATGACTGTAACAACTATACTTCAGGATGAAGGCTATCCAAATCTTTACTACTCTCGAAAGCTTCTTAAAAAACGTCGTAAACCAAATCCAGAGGTAGAAAAGATACCAGGATGGATTACTACTACAAAGAATAGATCTCTCATTATAGAGAACTTAGAGAAAGACATTAGAGAGGAAAACATAATAGTTAAGGACCCATTCTTCGTACAAGAAGCCTATACCTTCATATACGACGGTACAGGTAGACCCATAGCTAGAGGTAAGCACCGCATGAATAATTCATCTATGGATATTGATCTAGAAGGGGAGACATACTCAGATGACTCTATATTTGGAAAAGCTATAACCAATTACATCAGAGGTCATAGTTCAAGTAATGAAGTCGTATTACCTCAATAGACACAAAATTTTCTTAATATGGCTAGAAAAATAAAGGATGTAATCAATGGATGGTTTAGTAAAAGACCATCAAAATCTAGTACTCAGGACGATGGGAAAGGTACCATTAGTCCTGGTAGAGTGTCTAAACCCGATGATGATTCACCCTCGAACATTATACGTACTTTACAGGGTACTACTGGAGTAGTAACCCCATCGTTTAGAACTGAACTAATACCACTTATACGGGATTTATACAAAGTTAATCCTGATGTTAGCATAGCTTTACAGGACATGTTCAAGTTGTCTAACACAGGTCATACCATTAACTTCTCAAAGAATACCGAGAATGAATCGGCTAAAATGAGAGAACATCTACGAGAAGCTTCGAAAAAATGGTCAACCTATACGGGTGGTATAGATGGTCTGGTGAATAAATTCGTAGTTCAATTACTGGTAGGTGGTGCAATATCAATTGAATGTGTACCAAACAAAGATCTAACTGGTATAGAAACCATACTTTTTATAAAACCCGAGACTATCAGGTTTAAGAGGGAGAACAATGGAGTATACCAACCATACCAGAAAAATCCACATGTTATTGGGGGAATAAAAGACGAATACATAAAGCTTAATACAGAAACGTATTGTTATGTAGCCATGTATAATGATACGGATGAACCGTATGGAATCCCTCCTTTCATGCCATCTTTGGATTCATTAGCTGGCCAACATGTTATGAGGAAGAATTTCAAACATATCATGGAAATCATGGGTATGGTTGGATTCTTGGAAGCTAAGATGGCTAAACCACCTCGTAATTCGGATGAGAGTGCTAGAGCATACAGATTGAGGCTAGAGTCAACTCTCAACAATATGAAGAAGAATATCTTAAACGGTATGAGTGATGGAGTAGTGGTTGGATACATGGAAGACCATGACTTCAAGTTAAACTCCACATCAGCTTCTATGCAGAATATAAATCTGCCCTGGAATATGAACCAACAATCAGTAGCTAACGGGTTGGGAGTAAACGGTTCTATCATTGGAGTAAGCCAAAATAATACCGAGGGAGGGTCTGGTATTCAGCTGTCTAAGATGATCTCCCAGTTGAAAAATATTCAAATGCTTGTAATATATGTACTCGAGTTTATTTACTCTCTAGAACTACGTCTAGCGGGGTTTAATAATAAGGGTATATCTATTGACTTTGCAACATCCACAGTATCTGATGATATTAAGTTACAACAGGCTCGTGAATATAGGGCTAGAGTAAATGTAACCCTGTACAATCAAGGTATCATAAGTCAAGAAGATTTTGCACGGGATATGGGTTATGAATACCCAGATCAAAAAGAGCCAAGGCAAACCGTAGAAGATGAAAATGCAGGAGGTACTGGGGATGCTGGTACTGGGCAAAAGAAAAAGAAGAGAGAAGACGACAAAGATAAGTCAGATAGAAAAACCAGGGATAAAAATAACCCTAACCCAAAAAGAGCAGATCAAGACAGTAAACCAAGATAGATATGAAGACTGAATCCCAAAACACAGATGTAATGGTATTAGGGGCTTCTCATAGCTTGATGGTATCAAATGTACCAGAAGTAGTTATAGAGGCTCATTCCTTATCTGACAATTTCTTCAAAGGGTCAGAAAACTTCCAAAAAGATGCTAAGAGCTCATTAGAGAGATTTGGTATGTGGGGTGGAACATTGAATGTAAACCAATTCATGCCAAATGTAACCCCAGAAATGCTGAAGCCAAAAGACAGTGACTTTATAGAGCCAATGTTCCGAATGCTTTCAGCTGCTGTAGTAGCTAAGAAGTATAACCCAACTGATTTCCCAGAGCAAGTTCTCAAAGAATCCATGCCATTGTTGGTTGGTCAGTCAATCAATCTTGATCATGAAACTGATGTAGCTAATGCTGTTGGAGCAGTGAAATCAGTTGAGTGGCAAGATAAATACAAGGACAAAGAAACTGGAATAATCATTCCAGCAGGTATAAATGGCATATTTAAGATTGATGGGTTATCTAATCCACGAATAGCAAGGGGTATCCAGATGGATCCACCTTCAATTCACTCTAATTCAGTTACTGTAGAGTTTGCATGGGAACCTTCACACCAATTCGAAGATATGTGGGAGTTCTATTCTAAACTTGGTACATATACTGAAGATGGTGAACTAATTCGAAGGATAGTAACCAAGATCATATCATATAAAGAGACTTCTCTTGTATGGCATGGTGCTGATCCATTTGCTCAGAAGATAGTTGGTAGTGGTAAGTTAAATAATCCTGCCTATGCTGGTAGTCAGTACTATTCATTCTCTGAGGAGAAAGCTAAAGAAGCTAACGATCCGAGAAAGAGGGTATCTATGTATGACTTCAAATCTCTTTCAGAAAAAGAGTTAAAGTACAATACCGGTAAATCTAATAATGAAAATGACCCGGGAAACAAAAATAACCATATTAACCAAAATACACAAAAAGACATGGAAGAATTAGAGAAATTTATGCAAAGTCTTTTTGGTGAGGGCTTACTGAACCTTTCGGAAGGTGAGAAGCCTAATACCGAAATGATTCTGAGCCAAGTAAAAAATCTGGTAAAGGAAAACCAGAGCCTGAAAGAGGCTAGTGGTAACAAAGACACCGAGATTCAGACTCTTAAGGAAACTAATTCTAATCTCCAGAAGGAGGTAGAAAAGTACAAGGAGTCTCATGAGAAGTGGGGTGGATATATCTCTAAGTTCCGGGAAGAAACTGTAGCTTCCTATAAGAAGCTTAACGGTGACAAAGTAGATGAGAATATCATGGCATTGCTCGAGAATGAGGCTACTTCACTTGAGACTCTGAAGGCTTTACGAAAGACCTATGAGACTCAGTTGGAGGATAAGTTCCCCATGCACTGCAACTCATGCGGTTCAAAAGATATCAGCCGGTCATCATCTATGAATCCCGGTGATGATAACGAGGATGAACAGAAGAATTCAGACAAGTCTACTTCTGATCTGGCAAAAGAAATAGCAGAGCGAAAGTTACGTTCAAAGTAAAATAACTAATAACAAGTAAAATTATGGCAGACTTACACAAAGTGGGTTCTAAGACCCCACAGGCTGTGGTTTACAAGAGTGAATCACACAAGCTCCATCAAGCTTTCACTGTAAAGAGGGGTGATACCATCGTTCAGGGTCAACCAGTTAAACTGAACGACGACGGTACTATTTCACCTTACACTGGAACTGCTAACGAAGTATACCTTGGTATAGCAGTTGGTTATAGCAAGTATCCATGCTATCCTCCCATGGCATCGGCCGAAACCCCTGAGATAACGGTAATGGTAGAAGGATTTGCTATCATCCACGGAGTAGCAAAAGAAGCTATGGCAACTACTGGATTTGCCACTACTGACGGTACTCTGGATGAATCAAATGTATACCCGAATTTCAAACTCCAGGCAGGTGGAACTGAAACTAAGTTCATATCTCTCAACACAGCTGAGGATGAAGAGTTAGTTCGAATTCTCGTAAAATAATAACCAAAACCTTTATAACAATGGCAGAAAAGAAGTATACCCGGGAGGAATACTTAAAAGAACTCCCTGATATTGTAAAAAACATGGATGGTTTCCGTCAGGGAACTAATAAGAATCTCCCGGTGGATATTCACCTGAGCGACATGCTTCAGGAGAAGTATGGTATAACCCAGGATGATTACTTCAAAGCACTCGGGTTCAACCCCCGAGTTGATACTATGGAGAATATCTACTCCATGCCAAATCCGGAACTTCGTTGGTTAGTACCGGAAGTAGTACGAGAGGCTATCTATCTGGGTATGCGTGAAGCACCATTCTACCCAAACATCATAGCTTCAGATCAACCAATCAATGGGCTGACAGCTATCATGCCGGTAGTAAACCCATCAGATGCTAATCCTGCCAAGGTTAACGAGGCAGAGACCATCCCTCTGGGTACTGTTTCGTTTGGTCAGAAATCAGTAAACCTTTTCAAGATCGGTAAAGGTTTCAAGGTAACTGACGAGGTACGTAGCTATGTATCCATGGATGTTATGTCCATCTTCCTCCGTGACTTCGGTGTACAGCTGGGTTATGCAATGGATGCCTTGGTAATGGACGTACTCGTAAAGGGTAACAAAGCTGACGGATCAGAATCAGCTCCAGTTATCGGTGTATCCGACACTGGTGGGGGTATTCAATACCGAGACCTTCTTCGAGTATGGATCCGTGCATCACGGTTAGGACGCCAGTTCCGTACCATTATTGGTGGTGAGGACCAGGCACTTAACCTTCTTGACTTACCTGAGTTTAAGTTACGTTCATCGGGTACTACGGATGCACGTCTTAACCTTAAGACGCCGGTACCCAATTCTGCAGACTTCTACATTCATGGTGGTACTCCGACCGATGAGATCATGCTCGTTGACCCGTCGGCAGCAGTAATTAAACTCACGGCTAAGCAGCTCATGCTTGAGTCAGAGCGAATAGTATCCAATCAGACCGAGGCAATCTATGCTTCTCTCACTACTGGGTTCTCTAAGATGTACCAAGATGCTTCTATCTTAGTTGATGCTAAGAAGGAGTTCTCGTCCAATGGATTCCCCGAATACATGGATGTTGACAAGTACATTGCTGGAGTAATGGAGTAACAAGTAATCAGGGGAGCGATACCTAAATATCGCTCCCTTAATCAATTTAACTATGGGACAGAAGAAATATGTAAAGCTTAATCCTAAGGCCTGTATCTTTTTTGATCATGCTTCTGGAATCAAGGTAGTACGTAATGAAATCGTAGAGTTAACTGAAGCTCAGTTTAAGTTGCGCAACATACGTGCTGCATTATCTAATGGCTATCTGAAAGAGGTCTCGGGGGAAGAGGCCAAACCGAAGAAGGTAGAAGAAAAGACAAAAGAGAAGGCTGAAGAGTCCAAGGTAAACGTAGAGGAACTCAAAGCTAAGTGGGATGAGTTGGTAGCTGATGGCAGTGACCAAGAGAAGCTGAAGGAGTCATTCACTCTCAAAGAGTTGAAGGCATTAGCTATATCTATGGATATCGAACCCGAGGATGATGACACCAAGATGGACTTGGTAGTTGCTATGCTTGAGGATCAGTCGGAATCTGAAGAGTAGTTAATATGGAGACGGTGGATTTTTTATCTACCGTAGTTGGACTAAATGCCAAGTTCATAGGGTATGCTGATAGTTTACCATCAAAGTTCAAAGTAACTTGGTCATTTGGTGATAGTAGTGAGGATGAATCCTACGATAACTTAGTGACTGCATCTCATCAATATGATTCACCTGGTGAGTATGCAGTCACTATGGTTATATCTGGAGATGACAAATCATTGTCAAAGACCCAGGTAATAAACGTAAGTGATAAGGTAAAAACCCAACTTTCAGCAAGTATCTATGAACTGATTGATACATACATTCCTGAAGATATCTTTGGTAAGTTAACACTAAAGGATAAACAGCAATTCATTGAAAAATGGCAACTGTATATTCAACCTCTAGTGGATCATGACATACCAGTAGAAGAATTTAGTAATGAATTGTATTATGAAGCTCTAGAAAACCAGCTAATTATGGAATTGGCAGCCTATGATTATATGGTTGTGCAAATATCTTTAATGCTTGGTGCTACTGCAGAAACCGTAAAAGAGGGCAACTCAACATCCTCATCATCTTCAGAATCTTCATCCTCATCCCAGGGTTCTGGTGAGGTAAAGAGAATACAAACCGGTCCAACAGAGGTAGAATTTTTCAGTGAAACAGACTCTGAGTCCAAAACTTCTTCCAATATAATCAAGGCTATGCAACCTGGTGGAGTAGTAGATATTCTAAAACAAAACCTGTGTATGTTAGCCGATAGATTGTCTATTTACCTCCCAATATGCAAATACTCAAAAGAGGTAGTATCTCCAAGAGTAGTTAATCGTCGGGTACCTGGAATTTTGGATGGTCCAGATCCAGGATTCCCAGTAAGAAAATGATAAACTATGGCAAGAAGGAGAATCAACAAAAGCGCATGGGAGAGGTACAAGGAGATAGTCAATGATTTCATTGAGCAAGATGCCGGAAAACAACCCGTAACCTGGTTGAAGAGATTTGATCAGATGTTATCCTTTGGGGAAGATACAGGTAATAGCTATGTCAAAAATGAAATAGAAGGCCTAATACAGTATAACTATATCAGAACTTGGCCGTCTCTAAAAGATACGGTATCTGGTGAGTTAGACGGTATAAACATAGCATTATATGTAACCAAAAAGGGTTTAGCCGAAAGGGGTTTCCTTGATGACCACGGTTATTGGGATTTTGATTGGACTCAGGATAAGTTTGTAATAAACGGTAAAGTATATTCTCCCGCTGGAGATACTCAGGTAGCTCAGGCAATGGATGAAGCTTTGCTGTTTTTTGTGGTGTTAAAACGAGAAACACCCGAGGAAAGCAAGAAGATATTGGCTCAAGTAAGTCAATGATTGGTATAGGGAGGTGGGATATCTTCCCTATGCCCCAAAATACCATAACATATGTCGAAGATAACTATACCTTGGGATGATGGTTCAGGTGATAACTTATATCTAGATCTAACAAAATTAGCTTCTAATTCTGAATGTATAGTAACATCAGATAAGAATCTAACAGGTATGGATAGGAAGAAAACCTGGGTATTCAAATGCGAGTCAGAAGACAATTCAGAGTCAGATAGTAATGGAGCTTACTTGACGGTGATACAAAGAACTAACAGTTCTATAGTGGCTTCATTCAGTGGTATAGTAGCAATATATGATGGTGTAAAGGCCACATACAAAAATAAAATCGAGTAAATATGGCTGAACAACAAGTATTCTATGATATAGACGATACTACTCATTTCCAACAAAAACCTGAATTAACAGGTAAGGAAAAGATTCAGGTATCAGCTGATCAGTATGTAACAACTGAACAAATAGCTGGATTAGCTAAGGTTGAAATGGATACTTATATAGGTGAAACTATACTACAGATATCTACCAAAAAAGTATCTACTGATTCTAATATTCTACCATATAATTTTTATACCATTATAGAGGGAGTATCTGATGAGGAATTGCAGGAAATGTCTAACCCAGATAAATATAGGATATGTCTGCTCAGATTCCGTAGAAGAAGTGGGGAAGGACCAAAATGGAGAATCCCGATGCTTCCTTATGAAACAGCCAAAAGAACTGGTAAAGAACCACCTAAAAGTGAGATATCCGAAACAAATACATGGTGGCCCATAAAGGGTAGAATAACTAAGTGGTTTAGAGGTAGTACTTATTTATCTGATGCTATGAAGATGAGTATTACTGAAGGCTCAGATAATAAGGGTAGGCGTAGGTTTTGTTCTACTAGAAACATAAAAGCCAGGGTCGGAGTAGCTATATTCAAGTATACTGGTAAGGGTGGGGAAGGTTGGACTAGAATATCTAACATATCACATATAACCCTATATCTAACAAAACTGAACAATATACTAATAAAGATGGATGAGTAATTAATTTTTTTTGAGGCCTGGTCAAGTACCTACCTTTTGTGGATAGGATATATTAATCTCTCTTGTGCGTTTCGTCAGTCTGGCGCCTCTTATTTTAATACTAACCACTTTAATAACAATATCATTATGAAAATCACTAAGCTTGGATGGTTGTACATTGCATTAGTAATTGCAACCCTGATTATCTTTGCAAGTCTGTGGAGATGGTTAGACAATGGTTTTGTAGCTATCTTACTTATTGTATACCCGTTGGTATACTTTGTAGCAGGATACTTTGCCCATTATCTGAAAATCAAGGCAGAATCAGAGAAAGAGTCTGATAAGGTAGAAACCGATGCCTAAGGCTGTAAGAATCCTGGTATACATAATACTGTACATTTGGCAATTACCACAGAATCTAGCTGGACTGATATATCTGATAATACTTAGAGGAGAGAAAAAGATACTTAAGCAGAGAAACAGTACTTTCTACATTGCTCCAACCATGAGTGGAGGAGTAAGCTTAGGTAACTATGTTTTCTTATCAAAGTACTCAGGTCTAGAAGAACCAGTATATGATCATGAGTTTGGTCATTGCATACAATCAAGGATACTTGGCCCATTTTACCTTTTAACCGTAGGTATCTGTAGTGGTATACATTACTTACTACATGATAGTTCACATAACTACTACGATTTTTGGACAGAGAGATGGGCTAATAAACTTGGAGGTATAGAAGGGTACTCAGGAGAATACCATTATCACAAAGATGGTATAATAGTAACTGTATACAAAGACTTAAAAGAATTTTATGAAAATGTAATGAATAAGTAACTATGGCAAGGAAAGTTAACATCACCATGCCCAAACTATCTGACTTGACTTTACAGGTTAAGTTAGAAGGAGATTGGCAAAAGGTAGATGCCTTAGTCAGTGATTTGGGGCCAAGTATTCAGAGAGGGTATGATAGTGCTGTTAACTCCTTTGCAAAGAAGTTACTCTCCATAGTGAAAAAGTCATTAACACTAGGTATACCTCCTGTGGGTGGTGGTGTGGTTTGGCAACCATTAGCACCAGCTACTATCAGGAGATGGGGTCAACACCCAATATACAACCTGACTGGTCTATATTCTAGATCAGTTGGGTTGTATGTATATAAATCGAGAACGTTAGTGGGTTTACCAATTGGAATAAGAAGATCTTCTCAAAAGGAGTTAACTCTAAACGAACTAGCTAAGATCCTCGAGTTTGGATCTAATGATGGTAGAATACCAGCTAGACCAGTTTGGAGTCCTTCCTTAAAAGCTGCTGGAGGTAGGGATAGTATAAAGAAACTAATCCTTACTAGTATACGAAAAGAACTTATGAAAAAAGGTATTAGGCCAAATCAAGTAAAATGGTAAATTCTCAGGAAATAATAGAACGGTCCGTATATATGGCTCTATTGAATATGACCATAGATTTGGGCTATACTATAAACCCAGAAGATTATTTACCTATATCACAAGAGAACACAGAGAGATTTTCACAGGCTATGAAAAATATAGTCAAAGATAAGGGGTTCTCTATAAGTATATTTGGTGTAGGTAATAATCATTCTAGAGGTATAAAAGAAACACCTCGGATAGTAGTTGATTCAGAAGGATTCTATCCTGGGGATATCGGTTTACCGAAGCACATAATGGAAAAGGAGGAAGGCATAGGATACACTTCATCTGAAATGCCTTTTGAAACTTTATCCCAATACATAAACATTAGGCTGTGTGCTCAATCTTCTGAACATATGAGGTTACTACATCAGATAATGTTCTGGTCCATACCTCAGAGAGGATACATAAAACCATACAATGAACCTGGCTTTCTATTCGATGGGAATATATTCCTAAGGGTTGTAAATTTTTACAATATGCCTGGTTTGGAAAACGGGTTAATGGAAAAGGTGTATCAATTTGAAGTGCAAGATTGCCTGCTAGAGAAAAATAATCCTCCAGAGGTAATTACTCCAATAAAAGATATTTCCGTTCTTCTAGAGAATGCCAATTATAATTTAGAAATCAAATAAAACTACAGATATGGAAGACAAGCTTAAGATGGTCCAAACATTAGTTGAAAAGGACCAGAGGTTGAGTCTAAAGCCGAAATATATGAATTTAATATAGGAAGTGAATATTACAGATCGGTTATTTCTGGAGTAAAATATCCTTATGATTACATTTATCGTGTTGACTATGTAGTCAATGAATGGGATTACAAACCTAAAACATATGGTTCAGTAGGTTTCTTAGGTATTAATGGTGCAACTATTTTAACTCCAGATGGTCAAGATTGGCGCACTCTTGAAAAAGCTAAAGTTGGAGAATCTCGTAATATTTTTGTTAAAATGCCCGGAGCGGGAAATCCAGCTTTATATATATACGGAGGTAATGATAGTGAAGAAGCAACCGCAAGACATCTTAAAGTTACAATCAAATCTATTACTCCTGTATCAGTAGCTTCTACTTGGTTAGATTCTGCAAAGCAATTACCTTGGAGTGATGCTTATCTTCCTCCTTTATTACAAAGTAAAGGTGGATATGATATGGTAGCTAATGGTTCTCCTGGAGTATTATTTAATGAATAATTTATAAATCTATATGAGTAAGTATGCACAATTAGTAGAAGGAGTACTTATACCTGCTCCTACTCAAGTAATAAAAGATGGGTTCATTATTAATAACCCTAAAGAAAGTCTATTAAAGGAATTAGGGTATAAACCTCTTAAGTATGATGAAGTGCCAGAAATAACTACTCCTGGTAATATGCTCAAAGAGGTATATACAGATCAAGGAAATTATATTCAAGTTAGTTATGAAGAATATACTCCAGATCCTGAACCTATTATACCAGAACCAGTATCTGATGGAGAAATACTGGAAATACTTGCCTTTGCAGAGATGGCAGTAAATAGCGTTGAACTTTCAGATGAGCAATCTTTGAAGATCAAGAGCATTTACCCAGAGTGGGAGGAGCTTATTGGCTCAGATTTGAAGGCAGGGTTCAAACTACAATACCACGGAATCTTATATAAAACAAGGCAAGAAATTAAACCTGTATTAGAGATATATCCCCCATCGGTAGATACAGCTTCTTTATACGAAGAGATCAATGAAACTCATGAGGGTACTAAAGAAGATCCCATACCATATAACAACAATATGGAATTGATCATGGGTGAATACTATTCTCAGGGAGGTATAGTATACCTCTGCATACGGTCAACAGGTCAAGCTGTTTACCATAACCTAAGTGATTTAGTTTCAGCTGGTTATGTAAAGGTGGCGGAATAGAATGTTTTTGCCTTTTCTAGAGAGGCAAGCAACCGAACAACGGTTCAAGCAAATAGAAGATAACGTGGGTGAAATGAAACAGATGTTAGAAAGATTCCTGAATAACATAAGTGCTAATAAATCACAAACCCAGAATTAGAACATGTCGCGCAAGTTCTTTATGATTATCAAAATGCGCGAAAATAAAGAGGGACAGGCAAAGGAGGGGACAAATAAACCCCAGGCCGATGTTCATCATCCTACGCATTTTGATTCCGAACTTAACAAAGCAGCTTTGGATTTGGTATACGATCCTAAGTTCTTAGAATACCTGAAAACATACGGCTATCATTTTAATAATGCTTTAGCTGATTATGCTAGTAGGATGATGAAAAATTACAATGGCCAACAGCATACTTGGAATGTAAGCCAAGTAAAGAAACAACTGGAGGTATTAGGTTTAAGTATACCAAGTAAAGTAACTGCTGGTGATATCACCTATGCTGCAAATATGGCTTATGCAGATTATTACCCCGACCTTCTGAAGGATGAGAACTCTTGCATAAAATATGCTCACATGTCAGCTAGTGATATAGATGGATATGAGGGGATGATATTCTCCAGGTGGTTAGCCGATGTAATGGGTAAGTCCATCAAGATAGACTGGCAGAAATTCATTTGAACTAACTTAAAAAACAAGATATATGCCACAAACTCCAAAAGTATCATTCAAGTTTGATAACAAGAATGTACAATCAAGTGTACCCCAGTTGGGTATAGTAAATGTAGTGGCCCGTACTACCAAGGGTCCGTTTGAAGATCCAAGTGATATTATCTCAAACCCAAGTCAATTTGCAAGGATATTCGGTTCAGAGATAGTCCCTGATGGGTCTGTATCTAATATTTCTAAGGCTCTTGAATTGGGAGCTAAATTACGAATCTCTCGAGTAGCTGGTACTGGAGCTTCTTATGGATGGGCAAAACCTCTGGAAGTAAGTCCGGCAGATTTATCTGAAAGAGCTGCTCCTTCACTTACAGTACCAGATAATTCTGCAATAATAACCATCTTACTGAGTGATCCCAGTGGTGCTGAGAATAGCCTGGCAATGCACTTGGCTATCAGAACTCGTGAGGCTGGTTCCCCAGTTATTGATAATACAGGTAATAATCTCAATCGACCCTTCTATCTCAAACTGAACTATGTTACTGAGCCAAAGTTAAAGGCCAGCATTATTCAGTATAGCAAGAAGGATTCGGAGACAAACATACCTACCTATGACAGTATACTGGATGAATCCATATTCTTCTCAGCAACTACTGGAGTAGCTAACCCATCTATTAACGTTGATACGTTCCAAAACTTCTTGGATAATGCCCCAAACATTACCTTTGAAGCTATTGCCGGTAAGGAGGGGGATGGTGAAGGTACTATGGCTGATCTTGCTACTGGTATACAGTCTATAGAGGATGTAGTTTCTATGTTACGCCAGTTCTCGAATTGGAACTCTATTATCACTATCGGGAAGATAACCTCTGGTGAAGTAGATACCGATACCCCGGGTACTGAAAATATATACATGGAATGCACCGAGGGTAGTGCAGGTAATACTCCTACCAAAGAAGAGTGGATGTCTGCTTATCAGGCCAGCAAACAATACTACGAGGCATATGAGGTAATATTATCCCATGTGCATCAGCACTTGCCGAGTGATTATACCAAGCTTTACAAAGAGGTATCAGAAGATGTACAAAATACTTTTGAGAACCTCTTATATGTAGAGGTACCTAAGTATGCTCCAAGTACCCGTACCTCTGCAACTCCCGAGGAGACACTTTCTTCTCTTAAGACTATGGTTCAGACCATTGGTGCTAAGAAGGAAGTAGCCTACTTTGGTGGTGGTATCAAGTACTACAACGAAAATGGTGCATTGCAGAAATGTGATGTGCTTGGTTCAGTAATGGGTCTTTCAGCTGTATCAGCTTCGATATATGGACCTTGGTATTCATTCTCCGGAATGAACCGTGGAGTGATCACTTCTGCTATGGGTCCTGTAATGAAGAACCTCGGTAGTCCTGCTGAGATAAGTACTCTGGAAGAGTTTGCTCAGTGGTATATGAACCTCTTCGTTATCAAAGATACTAGAACCCAGGGTAAACGTACTATGCTTTGGCATGGGTTTACTTCCAATCCAACTGACAACCCAGAGAAGTTCATCTCTATAGTTCGGTTGAATCTGTACATAAAGAAGAATCTTCGGCCGATCCTTGAGAGCTACATTGAAGAGCCGAATACCTTCGACACCTGGAAACGTATATACTATGAGGGTAAAGAGATCATGGATAACCTACTGAACAACTCAGCTATAACCAGCTACGAGTGGTTAGGTGACCAGGATGCTCAGTCATATGACGACCTCCAAGTAAATACAGAATCAGATGTACGAAATGGTAAGTATAAACTGCAGATCAAGTACAAGGAAATTGTACCTATGCAGGATATAACTACCGAGGTAATAATCGAAGCATCAGTAGATATGAGTACTGGTGAAGTATCAATCAGTCAGTCAATCTAGTAAAACTACACATTATGCCAGGAGCTAAAGTAAAAAATCCTCGTAAGAAATTTAATTGGCAAATACTGTTTGTAAAGCACCCAATCAACCCATACCTTTTTCAAAAGGTGGGTTTACCAGAGATAACCATAGAACAGGTTGCACACGGGGATGTCAACCATGATATAAAGACTGCCGGTCGGGTTTCGGTGGGTAACTTAACAGCAAGTAAACTGGAAACCACCTCTGGGTCAGATACCTGGTTATGGGATTGGATAATGTCATGCCAGGATATGGTCTTGGGTGGTGGATTAACTCCAGAAGCTTATAAGGAAACCCTAATAGTAAATGAGTTAGCAGAAGATGGTACTTCTGTACTTAACTCTTGGGTTTGCACCGGAGTATGGCCTTGCAAAATAAACGGTCAGGACTTAGACCGTATGAGTTCTGATAATACTCTAGAAGACTTAGAGCTTTCAGTAGATACTTGCGAGAAGCTATAACAAGTAGTGTTCAGAGGGAGCTCAGAGATGAGCTCCCTTTTTTATTTTTAAGACTATAATACTTTACACTTAAACAACTCAACGATATGGAAGAACAAACTCTTTACGGTAGAAAATCTACCTTCAAATTACCAAGTGGGTATGAGGTAACAATCCGAGAGCAGAATGGTGAGGATGATGATATATTATCCAATCCCGTAGAAGCAAAGACTCTCATGAATATATCCCGGTTCTTATCTGGTATAGTAGTAGATACCGATTACAACAAAAGCCGGAAGTTATCCCCAGGGGATGTACAAAATATGCCCTCATTAGATAGGTATGTAATCATGATGAATTCTCGTATATTCTCAATCGGGAAAGAACTCGAGTTCGATTACGACTGGTCTACTGGAGAGGGTAAGCATGATACCGTAGGCTATACTCTTGATCTGGATGAAGAATTCTTATTCGACTATTCAACCACTCCCACTGAGGAGGAAATGGAAGCTAAGCCGAGAGCTATCCCCTTCTACCCGTCAGGTAAACAACAAAAGGATCTAAAGATCACCACCTCAAGTGGTAAGGAGTTAACCTTTGATCTTCTGAATGCTACTGGTGAGGCTTATGTACTTGGATTGCCAGATTCAGAACGAACCAAGAATCAGGAGTTAATAGCTCGGAACCTCAAGCTTAAGGTTGGTGATCAGTATGAGGTGGTAAAGAATTTTCGAATGTTCTCTGTAAAGGACATGTCAGAAATCCGTTCTCATATCCGAGCTTATGATCCGGTATTCCCAGGTCTCACTGAGATCAAGCATCCTGTAAGTGGGAAGGCAATACTTATCCCAGTATTGGGGTTAGATAATTTTTTCTTCCCACGGGAGAACTAGAGGAAGTCTATTTATTTATCGTGAGAGCAAAGATCCCGATAGACTTTAACACTCTAGCAAAGCTCCCCTGGCGGCGTAGGAAGAGGTTAATAGAAGCTGCCAAAGAATATTACCAAGAATTAAAATCATCAATGAAAGGTATGCCCACTTAGGGCATATCTTTTTTTTGTATTAAAAATACCACTTTATGGCTTTTACTAGCGGTAGTCCTTCCTCAGGACAATTAGAGATAGGCATAGCTTTGGTATTGCAGGACAGATTTTCCAATCAAGCTAGAGAAGCTAGTTCTGTAATAAAGGGGTTACACCGAGATGCTAAAAATGCTATACAGGCAAACTTAACGGCTGCTCAGTCGTATGCCAATACCATAGGTTCTTATGCCGATGTGGCTTTAGGTGCTATGGTAGAGGCCATAAATACTGGAGCAGACTACATAGACATGATGACTTCCGTAGGAGCTATATCTGGAGCTACTGATGCCCAATTAAGTGGGTTATCAGAAACTGCCCAGACTTTAGGCTTGAGGACCATGTTCATGTCTAGAGATATAGCGTCCGGTATGAAGTTCTTAGCCATGGCCGGTAATGATGCCAACCAGATCCAGGATATGATTGCTGGAGCTGCTATGATGGCGAATGCTACTGGTATGGCATTAGGAGGTAAGGGAGGTACGGCAGACTTACTTACCAATATAATGCGTACATTCAAGTTAGAGAGTCAAGAGGCTGCTACTATAGTAGGTGACCAGTTAACTAAAGCAACCATGGCATCTAACGTATCTATGACAGACTTAGCAGAGTCAATCAAATATTCTGCTGCATCCATGGTAACTCTTAAACAGAGTTTACCTCAAGTAGCTGCTATGATAGGTACTCTTGGTAATGCCGGTATCCAAGGGTCTATGGCCGGTACTTCAATTCGAAACATGGCAGACTACTTAACCCAGTCAATCACCAATCCAAATTTCAAAGGTGCAAAAGCTTTAGCTGGGTTAGGTTTAAGTAAACAGGACTTCATAGATCAAAATGGTGACCTGTTAGACTTTGCTGTTATATTACAAAAGATTGGAGATGCTACCCAGAATTTATCTACCATAGATCAGAATGCCATATACAAGAGTATATTTGGTGTACGTGGTATGAGAGCTGCAGTAGCAATCATGAGAGATACCAGTGGTTACTTTGACTTATTAGATAAGATACAAAACCAATCAGCTGGCTTTGCAGAAGAAGTAGTTGGTAAACGAATGGAGACCATTGCTGGTAAGCTGGATATAGTAAGGTCAGCTGCCGAAAACTTAATGACTACCTTTACAGAAGCCTTGGGAAAGAACCCTATAATCATGGGATTCTTCGATATGGTTGGATGGGCATTATCTCAGTTACGTAACTTATTAGCTACTCCCATAGGTCCATGGGTAACTGGTTTAGCTTTAGTAGCAGCAACCACTGTTAAGATAGGTTCATTATGGATGGGTTTGAGAGCCAGATGGTTAATACTCAATGGTGATAGCCAGGTTAGTTTCAGGACCATGATAAGGTTACTTATGGGTGGATGGTCACAAGCAACTATATCCGCTCAGGGTTATCTTAACATGGAAAGAGCTATTATTGCTCAACGCCAAGCTGGTATAGGTGCTAGTGCTGTATCAGTAGCTAGGATGGGTGGTTTACCTGGTCATTATTATATGGGTAACATACCAGCAAAGATGGGAGCTAATGGTAGATATTATGCTAATACTGGTAGAGGGGCTACTGGATGGACTCCAGTACCAGCTGCAATGGTTACTACCACAAACCCAAGTAGGATGACCAGGGAATTAGTTGGTACAGCTAGTACAAATGCTGCAGCAGCTACATCCCGTAGAACATTGGCAAGTGTTGGTTCAAAGATAGTTGGGTTTGGTTCTAAATTCGTGGGATTACTTGGTGGTCCAATAGGTATAGCTTTAACCGGAATATCTATAGTTGGACCAATGATATACAATGCTTTAACCAACAACAAGAAAGCACAAGATGAGAATACCCAAGCAACCAACGATCTGGCATCATCCATACGAGAGAGTCGGGAGGGTTACAAACAAAAGGATAACCTTCAAATGTTAACTATTCAGGAGATAAGATGGTTAGTACAGATGTTGGGTATGTATACCGAGAAGTTATCCGGTATTCAATCTAAGGGTAATATTACTATAAATGTGGATGGTAAGAAATTCTTAGAAGAGTACCTTGATAACAGAGATACAGATATAAGGGTATCTGCTGGTGTAAACTAAATACATTAAAGTATGGCATCTTTATTAGGAAAACCAATAGGTCAAGCTGCTAAAGAAGTAGCTGAATTAGAACAAGGTAGAATATTTCAATCTCCAGTTAATAAGGCTTGGAGAGCACTAATACTATTGCATAGGTCTACATCTGGTATGCCCCAGGATACCTCAGGTAAATCAGCCAAAGCCAATGATGCTTTGAATAATCATATTGCTGATCCCAAATCCATCTCTCAGAATCCGGGTACTAAAGACTGGATGGCCAAACATTCAAAAGCCCGAACTGGTACCAGTCCAGAAGAGATAATGAAGGCAGATAGTATAGATTATACCCAAGCTAATCAGATGGTATCTGAGATTATCAAAAATGATATTGTGATCGCTAATCTGAATGTATCACCAGCTATAAGTATAGTAATACAGAACAGACCAGATAAGATAAGAGTAGAACCTTCATCAACTTGGGCAACTGTAAAGTCAATGGGTCGTAATAATCCCTTCTATTTCTATACCGGTGGTGAGGATACTATCTCGTTTGATATATCTTGGTATGCCATAGATAATGAGCATAGGGATGATGTGGTAAACAAATGTAGGTTGTTAGAATCATGGACAAGAGCAAATGGTTACTTAGCTTCACCCCCAACCTTAAAAATACAGTGGGGTAATTCTGGATTATTTGAGAATGATCTGTTTATCTTGACCTCTGCTCAGTATGAGTTAACCCATTTCCAAAATGGAGCTAGAATGAGATCAAGGTATGATCATAATACCGATACTGGTCAGAGAATAACTTCCACTGTTAGTCAACCCTTTGATTTGAAGTTATTGCCTAACTGTGCAACCCAAACTTTGGTATTCAAAAGGGTATCAAAAAATAACCGCGTATGGGAAGACATTATACCTTCTAGTAAATTACAACGTACTCCAGGTATAAACTATACCGATAATAAATTAGATACTCTAGAAAATTCAGGAACAGAAGAGTAAGGCCATGATTAAGATACCAGGAACCAGCCCATATAGTGATAGCTTTGTTATCAAATATCCAGATGGAGATATTTCAGTGGAAAGAAATAGATCTTCTATATCCTCAGATTATGTAGTACATACTGTATTGGAAGGTGAAACTATTCAGAGTATAGCCTTCCAATACTATGGGGATTCTGGAATGTGGGGAGTAATAGCTGATGCTAATGATATATTAAATCCCTTTGAGGATTTACATGAGGATATGGAACTAATAATACCAAACTATGGAGGATAGTCCTGCTGTACTTGTCAACGGTAATGGAACACCATACCTGGCAATATTTGATGGTATAGGCTCTCCCATAATGGATGAGTTTAATAACTTACCAATAGGTATGGAAGTAGTTAGTTTTAACTACAAATATACTGAAGGTAAAGGTGATAAGGGTAGATTTACTATAGTAACAGATTATGTTGGTATAGTGGATACACCACAGTTACAGTTCAAGATGCCCCTAAAAATACAGTGGGGTTGGATATTCAGTGACAATACTTTTAAGTCCGGTCCCGTAAGGTTAGTAAATGTAAAGTCTCATGATATAGATTTTACTCCAGAGGGAGTAAGGTTTACCATAGAATTTGCAGATGCTAAGATGTTCTTGGAAGCAGAACCTTCTAAATATGTGGGTAACAGAACTGAATATCTAGAAGTATTCAAGGAACTAGCCTTAGGAAAAATGCCATTAACCGTACTGGATTATTCCGAGAGGGCTGGTACTCAATTGGTGATAACTGATAATCAACCTTGTGATGGCAAATCAGAGCAACAATCAAGGTAAGCCGTGTTTACCTTGTTACCTTAGGATACAAGAAAGTAATGATCCTGATGATGGGTTAGTGGGTGTTAAGATATTGGAATTAACCCCAGAAAACTTATCAAAGCCTTCAGAAAATCCCGAAAGATATAGCTTAAAACAATTACCTGCTACTTTTGCTGAGGGAACTGCTATAGTTGGTTCCAGTACTTATCTAAATAAGTATTCCCAATTAGTGGGTATAGCTAAGTCTATGGAAGGTGGTCCTAACTTCGTAGATACCCGGGATAATAAGATAGAAATACACAATGGTAAACAGTCTGGTAATACTGTATATGCTTACACGTATGCAGGAGGTACTGGGGAACTATTAGAGTTTCAGGTTAAAACCAAATTCTCTCAAAGTATAGAAGCTGGTAAGTCATCCAGTATTAACCCAGACAATAAGACTGTAGAATCTGAAGTAGTTCAATGTATACCTACCGAAGAAGACCCATGTAAACCAGATGCTTATGTAAATCAGAATAAACCTAATATACCTCAATTCCAAAGGGATGCTACTAGAATGGCCAAGTTTGGTCAAGGCTTAGTACCTAACACTACTCAGTGTAGGCAAATAAATACTAAGGTAGATCAAACTCCAACCTATAGTTCTATTACTGATGCTAAGCAACAATTATCATCTAACCCATCACTAACTGAAGAGGAGGTAAAGGCCTATAATAATCAGATATCAGAGGAGTGGGAAAAGTATCAAAAATCCTTGAAAGAGTTCGAGGATAAATTAAAGTCTGGTAATGTAGATGACATAAAGTTACCTACACCACCAGATGAGGTATCATCATTCACTATAAAACGTAGAGTGATAGTTTACCTTAATCCCATAGACTATGCTCCTGATAGTAGTACTGCTTATTGGCAAAACCGATGGAGACAAGGTTACAGAGCTCTGAAGAAAAATTCCGATATCACCCTGATTACTAGTAGCAGATCAGAAGATAGGCCATACGGGGATTACCCATATGATTACCCAGGGTCAAAAAGATCCCTGGTAAAAGCAGAGATGGAAATCGAGATTCAGATACCAGGAGTCAGAGTTGTAGCTGATCCTCTATTTACTACCCTTGGTAGCCTTATGTCTAACGATATTATAGAGTCGGTTAACAGTCAGATAAAAGCTAAAGCCAAGTTTGTTGGTAATCCCAACATGAAATCTTCTCAGATTATTGAGATAAAGAATGTTGGGAAGAAGTACTCTACTGAGTGGTATGCAAAAGAAGTAGAACATAGTTTTGATAGTAGTGGTTACTTTACAGAGGTTGACTTCGAGAAGAAAACACGTAATTCTATTGTAAACCGTGTATCTACCCAAATAAACACTCAGGAAGTATACCAGAAAGCTCATGATGTTGCTACTGAGTCTTATAAGACTGGTGCATGGAAAATCCCAAGTAAGATCAAATCAGAGGTAGAAAGGTATAAGGAGTCATCCTGGATTAAGGGTGAGAAGGAAGATCCTCAAAGGTCTGGTAGACAGATATTGGTAAGACAGGATTCCGAGAACCCATACAAATACCAAATCTTCGATTCAGATAAAGACTTCCAAGTAGATAGAGAGATAAAGAAAGAATAATATGAATATCCTGGATGTAATACAGCAAAGAGGTATAGAAGCTATAGGCAGATTCTATTCTTCATACAGAGGTATAGTGGTATCTAACAAAGATCCTGATCATCAAAACAAAATATGCGTATACTTACCCAATATACTTCAGGGGGTAGAAGCCTGGGCATACCCAAAAGATCAACAGGGTGGACCTGGATTCGGTATGAAGGGTATTACTCCAAAGGAGGGGGCCATAGTATACGTTGAATTTGAGAATGGAGACCCAAGACACCCTTTATGGACTTATCATGGATGGGCTATAGGGGAGATACCTGATAATCTCGATGGCAATGATATTTTGGGTATAGTAACTCCAAAAGGCAATAAAATTATACTTGATGAAAGTGAAACTGGAATATTAACTTTAAGAATTGCAAGTAATATAAATATTGAATCTCTAGAAGGGGATATAAATATTACCAGTAGCAAAAATAGAATAATAATGCAGGGAGGGGAAGTCGGGGTTCCAGAATCCACAAGTGTAGCCGAGAAACTAAACACACTAGAGAAAGACATAAATAAACTAAAGAGGGTATTCTCAGGATGGTCACCTGTACCACAAGATGGGGGATCAGCTCTTAAAGCCCAAGTATCTTCATGGGCATCTGGAACTTTAACCGAGACTAAAGTGGAGGATATAGAAAGTGAAACTATAAAACAACCCAATTGACATGGCAAACTATGATCAACTCAACACAATTGGTAGTGGTGCATATTTCCCCATACGTTTATCACAATCAATTGGAAAAGATGGTAAGCCTGAAACAGTTCAACTACCAGATGGTAGAATAGTACCTAAAGTAGGTTGGTATAGGTTAGAAGGAGATGTCAATCTAATCAAACAGAATATCACTGCTATACTAACATACCAGCTTGGTCAAAGATTCAGGCAAGAAGATTTTGGCTCTAGGGCTTGGGAATGTTTAGAAGAGCCTAATACAAGTGCTCTTAATCTTATGATTAAGAGTTTTGTAGAAGATGGGATATCCAGTTGGGAACCCCGGGTTGCGGCCCTAAAGGTATTGACTATTAAACCTACAAAGGAATCAATAAAACTCATGATATACTTCAGAGTACAAGATTCACAGAAAGTAGAGGAACTCAATTTTCAGTATAACCTAAATAACTATACTACAGATGCCTATTAGTAATCCATGGTTAACACCATTCCAGAGATCATTCAATGATATAAAATCCAAGTTAATCCAATCGTTAAACGAACGGGTTCCTGAGATGACCGATACCAGCGAGGGTAATATCTTCATTCTTATCATCTCTATATTTGCTGGTATAGCCGAGGTTATCCATTACTATATTGATGGTATGGCAAGAGAAGCTTTCTTACCAACTTGTAGAAGGTATAGTTCTCTTTACAAACATGCCAAGTTAGTAGACTACCATATCAAGTCTGCTATACCATCCTCTGTAGATCTTACGATTTATATGCAAGATGGTAGTATGTTCCCCACTAATATTACCGTACCTCAAAATACCGTATTTACTTCTAAGGATGGTAAGCAGTGGATAACTACTAGAACTGTAATTATTGAAAAAGGTACATATACATACAAAATACCTGTATCTCAAAAGGAAGCTACAGAAGAAACAGAACTCGGTACTTATACTTCTCATGATATAGTTATCACTCTTGGTGATCTGCCTACTGACAAGAAATATGTAGAGGGTTCTATGGTATTAACTATAGGAGATGAGATATGGACTCTGGTAGATACCTTTGCATATTCTGGACCAAATGGCAAAGTATATAAGGTTGAACTTGATAGTTCTCTTAATCCTTATTTGGTATTCGGTGACGGTCAGTTTGGTAAGAAGCCAACTATAGGATCCATAATTAAGGGCCAGTACTACTTAACTTATGGTTCTAGTGGTAACATATCTTCTAATCAATTTGATACTGTACCAGAAGAACTCAACAATATAACCTCTGGTCTTACTTTAACTAATACCATAGCTGCAACTGGTGGTTCTGATTATGAGGACTTCTATGCTCTCAAAGATCACATACCACTTAGCATAAAAACCCTTGGTGTTGCTATCACTAAAGAAGATTACGAGGCTATAGCTATGTTAATAGCTGGTGTAGACAAGGCTTACTGTAATTATATCTGCGGTAAATACGTAGAGGTATACATAACCCCAGATGGTGGTTCAGAAGCTAGTACAGAGTTGATAGAAAACGTTAAACAAAAGATGGAATCTTCTAAGGTACTAACTACTCGAGTAAGCGTATACTCTACTCACTCCGCCCAGATTTTCATAACAGCCACCATTACCGGTAAGAAATCTTTCAAGTCGATAGATATAAGTAACCAAGTAAAGAAGGCTTTACTGGAAGCATATAACTATCAAAACTCTGATATAAATAAGCCTGTACGTCAGTCAGACTTATATGCTCTTATAGATAACCAGTCAATGGTTGACTACTTGACCATAGATGAGTTATACATATTACCATATCCTATAGCCATAAACATTAACTCGGCAAATGTAGAAGAGATACTGGAAGTACCATCGCTGAATATCACTTATTTCAAGATGGAATACTTCAATACTTCTATGCCAGAAACTGATACCGAGAATTGTTACATACACACAGTTATAGAGGATGGTAAAGCATTCTACCGGGTATACCAAGACAAGAACATTTCAGGCAAGGCTTTATACACCGGGGAGTATGGCAAACCGTTGGAAATAACCTTAGTTAAATCTAAGTTTACCATAACCATAAACTTACCAGTAGAGAATGCAAACTACGAGAATGGTACTGTATACCAATTAACTACCCAACCCATGGGAAGTAACGGTAGATTGGTAGATATCATACCTCATAACTACAACATACCGGTTATAAGCTCTGACAACATAAATCTTACTATCAATGAAGTGGTTTAGTGAACCTAAGACTTTCTTCAGGGATTATATCTTCAAAAACCTATTCGATTATTACTACAAAGCCAATGATACCTATCAGGATTCAGAAGGTAAGGGTATACTCGAAAGGTTCATTGAAGTATGCTCCAGTTATTTTGATAATGAAGTAATGCCAGACATAGATAACTTCATGGATTGTTTGGATGTGGACAAAACAAATCCAATATTCTTGAATTATCTATGGGAGTACTTTGGATTTATACCTTACTCATACGGTGTAATTACCAAAGGTGAGCCATATACCGAAGAAAATCTAGAAAGATGGTTAAAAGAAGACAGAGGTTTTCCTACTGCCGATTGTAGATCAATGCTAAGATACGCCATATCCTTATATAAGATACGTGGAACTAAAAGGTTTTATGAAATCTTAGGTAAGTTTTATGGTGTAACTTTTATCCTGACCGAAGTAGATGAGGATACCAAACAAAGAATAGCAGATACAAGTGATGGTTCAGTAAACTACGATCTGCTCTCTCACTTTGATAGTAGTTCAGCTACTTTTGATACTGAGACCGGTTGTTGGGAATGTGTACCAATGATCCTTACCATAAATATTCCAAAAGGCAAATGGGATTATATGATACAAAAGGATCAGGAGATACAAGAAGAATTATTAAATAATTGGAAACTAAAGAATCCAGGAGCAACAGATGAAGAGATACAGGCTCAAAAAGAAATAATAGCCCAAGAACACCCATCAGACTACAGTGATAGGTCAAAGAATACTCTGATAAGTATAGTTAATAAATACTTACCTGTAAACGTAAAATACTTCGAGTCAGGTAGTATTACTGTAACTTTCCAAGAGACAACAACCGTTTTAATAGTATCCTAATATGTTAAGCACTCTTTTATTTGTACAGGCTTCAGTACCTAATGATCCAAAGTTTGACAGTGCAGTACAGTCTCTTACCAAATCCTCAGTGGAGTTGGCTGAAGCAGCTTCCAATTATGGAGCTCTAAAAGTAATCTTTGGTATCTTCATGATCATAGTATTGATCATGGTAGTAATGTTCATTTATACTGTATGGAACTTAAATGCCAAGGTAACTAAGGTATCGGAATTATTCCATCAGGTAAAGGACTATTTTGATGGGGCTGCAGATAGTACTCTTGGTATTACAGAAGCTCAGATACTCATACATAGAGAGTTCAACTGCTTAGGTCACATATTAAAGTATGCTATCCTACGTATAAGGAATGAGAATCATATAGATAACAAAGAAGCTACCCTCAAGAAAATAGAAACTGTAGTAAATAACGAATATTCAGAGGTATGCGGTATGTTATCTAACTTCACTTGTAATGGTAAACCCTTATCTAACATATTCGAACCATCAGATAACGAAGCTATTAAAGATTTGGTAATAGAACAGGTATATATGCCCAAGGATCAGTTCTCCATTTCTGGTATGGATCAATCAGTAAGTATATATCTCAACGGACTTAAGTTAATGTACCTTAAAAAATTATAAGCCATGTCAAGAAACCTTTTACCTATAATTGATTTCGCTCACGGTTCAGATGTACCTGGAAAGCAATCACCAGATGGTAATCATAAAGAATATCTCTGGAGTCGTAAGGTTGGCCAATGGTTAGCCCAAAGACTTATCCATGAGGGATTTGATGTTAAATTCACTACTTCATCAGATACCGAAATTGGGTTATCTAGAAGAAAAGAAATTGCAAATAATATAGAATCACCCCGTAATGGAACTAAGCTTCTAGTATCCCTCCATAATAATGCTGCAGGCATGGGGAATGAGTGGTGCACTGCTCGGGGTTTTGAAATATATACCTCCAAAGGTCAGACCAGATCAGACCTTTTTGCCACGGTAATATATGAACAACTTCAGAAAGACTTTCCTACCTATGACGGTTATAAACATCGGGTGGACATGTCTGATGGGGATCCCGATAAGGAGTCTAACTTTACTGTCTTAATGGGTAACAACTATTGGGCAGTATTAATAGAATGGCTGTTCCAGGATAATCCAGATGATGTTAAGCTGTTGGAAGACGATCGGGTTAACCTTAAACTGGTAGATTCATTGGCTAAGGCCTTAATATACATAGACAATAACCTTGACAAACTCAAGATATAATATGGCAAGCAACAATAATACTGAGGTTGTAAACGGTGTAGTACAACCTAGATTTTATCAGGTATATGGAGATCTTATCGAATCCAAAGAGATTATGGAACCCTTGGCAATAGGTGTTGGTACTGGGCCAATCTGTGGATTCGACTGGGTAGATACTTCAAAGACAAGTGTAACTATAACCAGTATATTCAAGTCCAATTCTGGTGCAAAGGGTTTACCTATGTTAAAGGGTAAATCCAGAAGAGTATTCCTTTCGGATAAGAATAACAATGCAGGTCAGGTATTTAATGCCTATACTACACCCGATGGTTTGTGCCACATAGCACCTGATACGCTTACCTTTAATGGTATGCAACCCAGTGGTGGATGGCCAAGTACTACTAACCCAACCAAGTTAGTAGCTTTCGTAGTAAAAGCTTCACATACATATAAGCCAAATAACTCAGAAACCCCTCCAAGTTTAGCTAACTTTACTTGTAACTGGTTAACTTTAGATAGTAAGACTTATCTATCTACCATACTTCAATGGAACTATGAAGAGGTCTTACAAGCTTTGAGTAAAAGTGGGGTGAGTTTTGATCCAAATACAGAAACTATCATAGGTATATACCTGGTAGGTTGGAATACTTCATGGGATGAGGATGATGAAAGTGTTAGGTTGAAAGCCCTTATATCTAACTTTAATTACATACTGTGTTTAGTACCTGCTGGTGGTAAATATCCAGTAGCTCCATTTGGATTACATCCACTTGATATTCTAGACCTTAAGAACCGAGTTAAATCAATAGAAACTTTAATACCCTCAGTAACAAGTATATTAAATAATCAAAGAGTGACTTTTGGTAGGGGTATAGAAATTGAATATTCTTATGAAAGTTCAGAAATTACTGTAACTGGGCTAAAGATATATGGATGTATATTTGAAACCCCTAAATCAGTAGTACTTAAGGGAGTAGCTGGTGATGTTGGTAGAGGTATTGCCTGTGCATACACTTTAGAACAGATTAAAACCATGACAACAGTACCATATGATGAATGGACTGTAGTAAGGGGTATGGTATCTACTCCCAATGGTGGTAATTGGGACGGTAATATGGGATGGGTAGGTGTACCAGAAGGGTATAATGTGGTAGGAGTATTTGATTTAAGACATATTAGTTACTTAGATAATAATACAGGCAATAGAAGGGTATTTCCAAACTATGCCGCTGCTGAACCAGATATAACTAATGACCCAATAGCTAAGTTGGCCATGGCTTTATCCATTATGTTCGAGAATATGACCTATGGTTTAAGCTATAATTGGAATTTGGATATAGAAAAATCCCTGTACAATAAGGGTACTATATCTAAGCTAAATCTAAATGGTATGTTTAATTACTTTAGTTTCGGATTTAGAGCACAGATAACTGTATCGGGCATTTCACCCAATCCAACGGAAGCAACCCAAGATATAAGTTTATTAGATTATCCAAGTATATCTGAAGAGCAAAGATATGTCTTATCAAAAATGTACCGTTACATGAATAATACAGGTTATATGCAATTAGGATTTTGGAGAGGTACAGATCTATTTACAACTACTAACTCCGAGTATAGTATAGAATTAGGCCTATGGTTTAGTAGTACAAGACCAATGTTAACAATTAAAGTGAATAAAATAAGTGGTAGTGGGCCTAGTGATGGTATAACTGGTATGCATACATTTTGGTTCTCTATGCCGATAAAAGCCTCATTAAATAACTGGTATAAGGTACTTGGTAATTTACAAGCCGATAAATCTTAAGATCAAACTAAACCATGGTTGAGTTGGTTAAGTGGGGCCGGGGCAAGGTTAGCAATAATCTTACCTCGGCCTTTTTTTATTTCTTTAAGTCAATAGAAGCCTGTTCCAGGGTTTTCTGTATATTCTTTCGTATCCGAGAAAAGAAATTGATGGAAGTTTTATCCCTGGGCAGTTCAAAGTAATCTATGAGATGAAGTATAGATAATTTACCATGTGATTCCTTAATTTTATCCTCGAACCATTTGGGGGGATCCAACTGAATTTGCATTACCAGATATTCATCTTGGGTAAGATGTTCCTTCATATACTTATGGAATTCAATGGATTGTTCTTCCTTAATACGTGATTCCTCGGAATCATCCAGCAATTCCTTATTATTATCAAATAGATTTTCCAATGAGGTTAACTCTTGATTAAACTCTGCCTGTTTAGTATAAGCATTCCTAAGTAATTTGCTTTTGAAGGTTTGCAGGGAAGATAAGATAGTAGCCTTTAACCTTTCTTCATCATATTTATCCTGGTATTTATTGAATACATACAAGAACTTATCCCAGAAATAAGATTGGATAATATCCTGACTAACATTAAATCTTCTAGAATCAACCCCTTTAGTTAACCTCCTTATCAGAGGTTTACAAGTTTTATACATCCGATTAAATAAATCCTGATCATAGGGTTTCAACTCAGTTAACCGATGTAATTCACTTCCGTTATTGCCTTTCATAGTAGTGGATATATTTTTACAATGCAAATATAATATAAAATAAAACAAGTTGTTGAATTTTATTAAAAAATTTCACCGGACGGGTGAATAGTCAGCTAAAAACAGGTATATTGAACTCTATTATCTAGTAGATACTATTGAAGTTATAAATGAATTCTACTTATAATATGAAACAAAATAGGGTAAAGAAAAGGTTAAATTCCTGTGATAAGTTTACCTTTTCACTGGAATTTCAGTTAGAAGTGTTAAGGTTTTTAGTACAGGGTAAGGAATCTATGCTATACATTCCTAAGATTAAGCCCGGGTATTTTACTCTGATAGAACATTCTATCATTGTAGAAGCCTTGATTAAGTTTGTAAAGAAGTATAGTAGATTACCAAGTGAAGTTCTAATAGTGGAACAGATAAAAACTCTGTTGGAAGGAAAGGATTATATAGACCTTGTAACTAAGGATGACATACCGAATATCCATAAGATAGTATCAGACTTATATGGCAAACCCCTAAAAGATACTGACATTATCTTGGAAAACATACACAAGTTCATTGCCTATATTGAATTGAAGGCTTTGAATGAAAGTATGGATTTCTCTGATTACAATTCATATGAATCATACCAAACTAAACTAACCAAGATATTGCAGAACTCCAAACCCCAGAAAAAGGATGAACCCCTGATGATGGTTAGTGGTACTGCAAAAAGACAGTTGTTAAGGAAGGTAGATCCAGATGTAATGCCTACTCCATTCTGGCAATTAAATAAATTAGGTAATGGAGATGGTTATCCTAAGAACAGTATTTTTGTATTGATAGATAAACCCAAGAGAAGGAAGACATTCGCTCTTATCAATGTAGCCAGGGGTTATCTGGCAATGAAAAGAAATGTTCTATACATAGATACTGAAAATGGAAAGAACCAATTGATGGACCGAATGGTTCAATCTACCCTTAATAAAACTAAATCAGAAATGCTCTCAGGAGATTATGATAAATTGGAACAGAGACATATGCGTAAGTATAAACGTCTTGGTGTTGAATTTATCGTAGAACGAGTAGCAGCTAAGATAGATGATTGCAATAAGATTAAGAACATTATCTTAAAGCTGGAAGCTGAAAGGGGTATCAAGGTAAATGTATTGATAGTTGACTATGCTGCAAAGTTAGCTTCAATAGAACGAGATAAAGACGACGTAGAACGCATAGATAATATCTATATCAATTTAGATAATCTTGGGGATGAGCTTGGGCTAGATGCAATATGGACTGCTCAACACGTTACCCGAGAAGGAGGTAAACATCAAGAAACTAGATATGAGGATAATGATATTGCATCGGCAGTAAATATTATCAGAAATGCCAAATGTATCATGGGACTTAATTCTACCCAAGAGGAAGAGGAACATGGTATAATGAGAATGGAAATAGTGGTTCAACGAGATGGTAAACCAAGCGGAAGAGTTATGTTTAACATGGACCCAGATAGACAACGTATGAAAGAGTTCTCTAAAGAAGCCAGAGCTAAATATGATGAATCAATAGGTAAGCATGTAGATGACCTTCTTAAGAAGAAAAAGGTAGTAAGTAATCCCAATGCGGATCCAAAGAAAAGATCACAAACCAGCGGAGACATTTAATACTTAAAAACTATGGCACGGGTAATTTCAAAATCAAAAGCTTATTTATCCGAAAGTGATAATGTAAAAATATGTCCACACTGTAAAGAAATGATATCCTATTCTTTCTTAGACTTAAAGGTAGTAGGAATTGGATTAAACCATAAAAATTATATAACATGCCCAAATTGCCAGCATGAAATAATAATTGAGTTTACTACTACAGAACATATGTAAATAACCATAAACATTACCCGGCTAAGGTCGGGTATTTTTATATTATGAGACTAAACAGCCATATCAAGGGTCAGATGCACCAATACTTTATACGTAAGTTAGGTGCCTTTGATTATCGTAAGGGGTGGATGAAATCTGCTTGTCCGTACTGTGGTAGGGAAAATAAGTTTGGTATAAACCTATCCCAAAATAGGTGCAATTGTTTTAGGTGTGGAGAACATCCATCCCCTATCAGCTTAATTATGTATCTAGAGAATACCCAAAGTTTTACTGAAGTATTACAGATACTTAATTCTGATGATTACACTGGATATGTGTTCAAGGAGGAAAAGGTAGAGATAAAGAGTCAGAAGGATTTCTTTCTCCCTGAAGGGTTCAAGAATATCAAGATGGGAGACTCTACCTTAGCTAAGTCAGCCAGGAATTACCTAAAGAAAAGAGGGTTCGATATAGATAGGTTATCATTAAAAGGCTGGGGATATTGCAATAAGGGTAAGTACCTTGGTTATATTATAATACCCTTTATAGAGCATGGCAAATTAGTTTACTTTAATGCCCGTTTATATATGGGCGCTGGCCCCAAATATAATAACCCAGAAGTAGATGTAACTGGTTTGGGAAAGAGTTTTATTATTTATAATGCAGATGCTCTAGAAATGTTCCGTACCGTTTATATTTGTGAGGGGGCAATAAATGCAGAAACTATTGGGGAAAACGGAATAGCAACAGGGGGTAAGTCAATTTCAAGATATCAGGTAAACAAGTTTATCAAAAGCCCAGTAGAAAAGTTTATAATCCTGATTGACCCAGATGCTAAAGATAAGGCATTGGACCTGGCTTTCAAATTAGTACCTTTCAAAAAGGTAAAGGTGGTATTCCTTCCTGATGGAGAGGATGTTAATTCCCTGGGTAAAATAAAGACTTTAGAATACGTACGATCAGCTACATATCAGAGTTATCAAGAACTATTATCTATAAAATCAAGATTGAAATTATAATGAAAAGAGAGCCTTCTATACATATTACTAAATCGCAATTTAGGGAATTGTGGAATAGTATGGGAGACCAAGTATCTGAAGCATTCCTGGATAAATTTTTTCTTAAGGCCAGGCAATATGCTTTAGATCACAGGTCACTAATATCGGGCAATAAAGTAATACAAAAGCAAGCTGTTCGTAGAACTTCAAGTAGTATAGGGGATGCAAACTTATTAGCTGATATTATATATTCTACTAGAGTCAAACTGAAACATATAGGTGTAACCAAGATTAAACAGACCGATATGCAATGGGCTGCCATAAAAGAATTAGTTCCCGTTGTAAATGAGTTCTGTTCAAGATATGGATTCGAACCCAGGGAAGGGTATATAGAATTTGTAAGCACCGGATTAAAGTTAATGTCCCAAGCTAAAAGGGTTAACTATAACTTCTGTGCAAATTGGTTACATCAGAGGGTCAATTGGATAATGGACGTATATGAGGCTGAGAAGGAAGTAAAGAGTGATGACTCCAAAGAATGTACCAAAGAATTGTATGGGTATTATACTAAGGAAATACTCGATAGAATTGGTATATCAAACCAATATGATACTAACCCTAAAGAATATGTATGGTTTGTACGGGCAAGAAAACTAGCTGATGAAATTGGTATTGACTATGAAACCTTTGTAAATGCTCAGTTCTATGCTTTAGAATTTTGTAATGGTATACCCAAGATAGAAGACTTAGCTGGAGATAAAGCTAGACAGAGGGTTATAAATTATATGGCAAAGTTTAACATTGTAGCTAGACAGGCCACAAGTAATGTAAATTGGGATGACTTCAAAAAGTAGGTAATATGATAACTATAACCATAAAGAATTGTAATGTTTGTGAACTTAGTGGCCCTGCTAAGTTCACAAATCGATTGTATAATATCTTTAGGATTAAGCACCCAGATGCTTGGCATATCCGAATATATAGCAGGGCAAACAATTGGGATGGGTATGTAAAGTATATATCCGATTATGGGCAATTCAGGATAGGCCTGTTAAATAAGGTATATCAGGAGTGTATTAAAACTGGACAGAAGGTAAAAATAATAGATCAAAGACCCAAGTTAGGTATCACTCCAGAAGTACCAAACCAGCTTGGGGATAAGTTACTTCGTGAAGTACAAAAGAAAGCTCTAGAAAAAATCCTTTTTAACAAAGTTGGTAATATACCTTTTATTATATGTGCTTCTGACCTGGCTGTTAATTTTGGAAAGACCTTAATTTTTTGTGGCTTACACCAGGCATTCAAGAGAAAATTAAAAACTGTACTGTTGTTGAATAGCTCTGACCTGTTCAATCAGTTCAAAACTGAAATACCACAACTACTTCCCGGAGAGGATATTGCATTTATACAAGGCAGTAAATGCAATAACTGGGGAAATTTCAATGTATGTATGGTACAGTCTTTATCAGCCAATATTAGGAAATACCAAAAGTTCCTTTCAGAGGTAGATATGGTATTGATAGATGAGGCTGATGTTATAGATAATAAAACCTATAAGACGGTTATTCAGCACTTGTATAACTCTAGAATAAGAGTAGGACTGAGTGGAACTATCTATATGAGCCAACTAAAGAAAAAGCTGGTTCATAATATGAACATCATGAGCTTTATTGGTGATAAAGTAAATGAGGTTAAACTTGTAGAGATGATGGAAAAGGGATATTCAACACCAATAGTCTGCAAGATGATATATGCCCCTTTCAAATACTCTGGTAATGATGATTATCCCACAGAATACAAGAAGGTAATTACGGATAATGTAAAAGCCTATGAGTTATCTCTTAGGAGAACTAAATTTAACCTGAGGTATAATAGACTCCCAATGTTGATTGTATGTAAGTTCATTGATCACTGTGAGAAACTCTACAAGTATTACACCAAGCATCTTGGGGATGAATACACAATACAATATGTACATCATAATACAAAAGGGCGAGATGAAATTCTAAGACAATTTAGAAACGGGGAAATTGATATACTTATAGCTACTACGATCATTTCTAGAGGACAGAATTTCCCTGAATTGAAATATCTGCAGAATACTGCATCAATGGATTCTAATGAAAAATCCTTGCAGATACTTGGACGATTAGCAAGAACTCATATGAGTAAGAAGAAAGCTTATCTAGATGACTTGGTATTCCCAGGGAATTATCTTAAAAGGCATGGGAACCACCGTAAGAATTATTACCTGAAAGAAAAGCTTAAGGTAATTAAAATTGAAAACCCATAGTATGGCGTATATGCACGTATGCAGACTGCGCCCGTATAGGCTTGCGCACAGATCTTTAAGCTTAGCTTATAGCTTATACTTAAGCTTAAGTACTCCAGCAAGCTGGAGGTTATTTCGTTTTTCTAAAGAAAAACTCATAACAATGCGTACGTATATACGAGGGGAGAATTTGAATTGCCTAATATCTAGTACATGTACTATTCTACAACAATGATCACAAAAAACCTATTATCTTCAAACGGAATACAGTTTAACTCAAATATGGTTTACAAATGGCCAAGAAGAAAAAAGACCTACTTAAGGAAGTAAGGGATGAATTGGAAAACGGGGATATCCTAAAACCCCTGGATATCTCAAGCATTGGAACTAATTCAGATCCATGTTTTGGTAAGAGTTACGACTTATCAACCAAAGAATGTAAGATGTGTGGGGATTCAGAATTATGTTGTATCAAGTTCACAGCACTAATGGGTAAAACCAGGAAAGAGTTGGAATCAGAGAATAACTACAAAGATCTGGAATCATTGGTAGATGTAGAAGGGTGTAAGAAATACTACCGTAAACTCAAGAGGGATAACTTATCCAAGAAAGAGATAATTGATAAGCTTCAGGCAAAATATGAATTATCCCGAGATGAAGCAAGACAACTTTACCGTAAATTCAATAACAAATGAAACCATTACTCTTTACTAAAGTTCGCACCGTAAAAGGCCCCAACCGAGCAAATAACGGGGATGCTGGTATCGATTTCTATGTACCTCAATTGAATATCAATGATATAGAATCAATTGAGATAAATAGAGTTATGTTAGAAAAGGGATACTTGGAATTTATACCTAAGAAAGGTGAAGAGGGTATATCAGATCTTAAGGTAGTAATGAAACCAGGATCTAGATTACTGATCCCATCAGGTATACGAGTTCTGATAGACCCAATGGAGTCTATGTTAATGGTAGCAAATAAATCAGGAATATCAACTAAGTTGGGTTTGATATATACTGCAGAAATTATAGACAGTCCATATACTGGGGAGGTTCATATAGGTATACTTAACCCTGGTCCTGAACCCGTTAGTATACCTCTTAAAACTAACAAGAAGATAATCCAGTTGATTCATGTACCAATCATACTATCTACACCGGTAGAAGTAACCTATGAACAGTATATTACATTAGCTGAGAATTGGGGAACACGAGGAACTAAAGGTTTTGGATCAAGCGATAACAAATAATTATTACCATGGACTCACGGGACATTATTCAAGAACCAAAAAAGATAGAGGGTAATAAATTCCTGGAGGAGATCTATGAAATGCAAAAAGGTCTCCTTGAAAGGTATATTGGTATAGAGGGGTTACCTCAGTATCCCATAGATATAAATACCAAGGCAAGTCAGACATTGCTTAAGGATTTTACCTCTCGTATAGTAGAGGAATTATCTGAGGGGTATGAGTCTTTCCAATTAGTAAGCGAATGCTTCGAAAAGAATCAAGCAAAGATTATACGTGAAGGAGGTGATACACCAGAATATGTAGAGGTTTTGAATCATTTGCAAAATGCTAATGAGGAAAATGCCGATGCTATACACTTCTTTGTAGAACTACTCATTTATGCTAATATCCAACCAGAAGATATCAAATCCTATATCATAAAGGAGTATAAGAATTATTATGATAACTGGAATTACCGTAATAAGTTCTTTGGTAATAATGAAGATAGGGATAATATATTATCCTTAGCTATGAGCGTAGGTTATCAATTATTAGCCGATAGTGGGTATATAGAAAAAACATATTCAGGTAACCTAAAAAATCTGCTAAAAGAATACTGTGAAATGAGTCCAAATGATCACCTGATAGATGGGTTTAATGAAAAACTCATGTTGGGTGGTCGTATGTATAATTTGGAAGATTATTCTTTACAGTATCCTTTCATACTATGGAAGATAACTCACCACTTAAACATTGCCAGGAACTTCTTGAAGAATAAACCATGGAAACAATCCCAGGTGATGACTCAGGAATTAAAATACCAGGCAGAATTGGTAAAGGCATTTATATACTTCTGTGGATACTTAAGCTGGATTGATATGTGTTCAGAGAATGTATTCTACATTTACTTCAAGAAAAACTATGTAAACCGATTTAGACAAAAATCCAACTACTGATATGAACTTAATAAAAGCAAAAGACCCAGTAGATGCCTGGGAGAAGATAGTAGAAAACTTCCTGTGTAAAACCAAAGAATGGTTTGATGAAGGAAATGGGTATAATCTGACTGATTCCTTATTTACCTATGACTTGTGGTTAGAAATAGAATCTTCTATATTTGACCCTGAGTTTGATTTCGGTAAAATGTTCGGGTATACTCAAACCAAATGGACTGGACTGATAGGTAACTATCTTGATCTGGACGTATTGGATAAAGCCAAACTAATGATAAGAAAGCTGGAAGAGAATAAGGTAGTAAACAGAAATTACCATATAGGATTCCACTTTGCAGATAACCATGGTAGTGGTAAGGGTTGTTTGGTAGGCGGTATATTCTCACGTAAAATTGGTGTAGAAAAACCCGAGATAACCATCATAACCAGATCTTCAGATATAGTTACCAGATTGCCCATAGATTTGCTTCTGTTCTGTAGGATGGGGCGTTATATCTATGGCCATGATGATTTTACTATAAAGTTACTCATGAAGTCTGCTTGGGCTAATGATACTGTTATACTTCTTTATAATAACCGGAAAGATATAAAGAAGTTCTTGAAAGAAAATTGCAAAGACGACTTCCGTAGAAAGAAGATAAGAAAATCACTGAAGAAACTTATGACAAGTGACGAGAAAGTATACCGTACATTTGGTCATAGTTTCAGAGCTTTCAAGGTATTGCGCAATGATCTGGGTTATGAACAGAAATCCATGAAAGCTGGTACTTTGGAGATAGGTGATTGGGAAGGTATACCATTACCTGAAGTATGTCCTTCTATCGTAAAGAGAAATATGATAAAGAAGGTATACCTTAAGTTTAGTCAGAAGTATGGATTAAACTTAGTACCCTCAGAACCTGTAAGCAAAAAGAAGTTGTTATCATTTACTCCCAGTGATGTGGATGATGATTTTGATTCAGAGGATATACCAGAAGAAGAGAAGTCAGATGAGTAGTAACAACAATTACCGGTTAGAGTTCCGTAACAGTACAAGAGCCTGGGAAGAACTCAACCGGTTATTCCTTTTTAATAGGGAAGGTTTTGATATACAAAGAATTGGTAAAGCTCAATATATAAATGATTTAGTTATTTATATACGAAATCCTCTAGTAGACCCCGAGTTTGATTTTGGGAGACACTTTAATTATACCATGGCAAAGTGGAAGTCATTGGTAGCAAATTACATTGACGAGAAGCAGCTATATGATCTGAAGCAAGAAGTAAAATCAGCACTCAACTCAAGGAAGATATTCAATCTAGGATACCAGTTTGACAATAAACATGCCCATGGAAAAAACTGTTTATTGTCTATGACTGTATCAAAGAAGGCTGGTATGGATAACCCAATGATAACAGTCTTCATGAGGGCTTCAGAAGTAACTAAGCGTTTGATATGTGATTTACTACTGATACAAAGGATAGGTGAGTACTTATTCACTAATAGCCAACCATTCCACATATGTATACATTTCAGCCAGATATTCAATGATGATACTGTACTGTTAATGTATCATGCTCATGAGGATTTGTTGAAGCTTAGTAAGAAGTGGGGGATATACGATTATAACTGGTACGATAGGTTAAAATACTTACTAGAAGTAGACCCAGACAAGATAAAATATAAGGTGCATAAACGAGCTTTGAAAGTACTCAGACCAGAATTATTCAAATACCCAAAAACATTAGCAAAAGATTGTACTTTAGGAGATGAAGACTGGCTACCTTTCTAAGATACCAAGATCTATTAAATTGCAAATCAAATGCAATGAATATAGAGGTAAAGAAGTCTCCTTACACAAGTAAGCTTGGTGGAGATATAGATATAATATTTTCTACAGATGGTGGTTGGGTATTTAATACCGTGGCTAATATAAGTAGGAAAGATCTTAGAAAGTTGAAGAGAAAGATAAGGCGATATCTAAATGAAGAAAAAGAAGAAAGTACTGATAGAGATAGAAAAGGATAAATACCCAGATAGGTATGGTAGAGATATAATAATCCGTATATCATACGATGGGTGTTATTGGAATGGTACACCATATTTGAGTATGGAAGACCTAAAAGAACTACGAAAATCTATTAGAAAATATATTAAACAACATTCTGAAAAATGAGGATCTATTCTAACCCGTACGAGTTAATGTCAGAGACTGCTCGTAATTTATGGGAAATGGGTACAGAGGTAAAGCCAAAGACCTATCAAAATAAAAATATAGAAGGCAAAGATGACTACATCACTAAGGAGTTGATATGTGAACAATACTGTTTGACTCACATGGATGATCCATCACCTTTGTTTGTATTCACCAAGTCAAAGGATTGGGCAGATGCAGAATTTGTAGAGCGAGTAAGTGGTAAAATGATAAATCCTGGTAAAGCTTGGGAATTACGGCCTGAGGTGTGGAGAGAATTTTTAGTAAATGGTGCATTCGATTATACTTACTCCGAACGTATTTCGTCTGAAGTTAGTTATAATGGTACATTACTTACTAAGTTAGGTGCAGTGATTAACTTGTTAAAAGATGACAATGATACAAGAAAAGCCATATTAAACATATATGGTGATATTTCTGAAAATATCTATGATCATATTTCTGAGGGTTATTCTCTAGAAGTAGCTGATTGTGATTCAAATTACTTGGATGGTAGTCGTAGAATTCCATGCTCTATGTACTATGACTTCTTGGTAAGAGAGAATGCCAAAGGTGAAAAGCAATTGAACATTTGTTATCACCAAAGATCATCTGACTTCGTTACTCACTTCGGTAATGATGTATATCTGGCTTGGAAGTTAATGGAATACGTAGCTAGAGAAATTAAAATTCAACCCGGATATTTATATCATACTATTGATAGTTTGCATAGCTATAAAAAAGACTGGCTGAAACTTAAAACATCTATACAGATGGAGTTAAGATAAAATATATATGGGTTACTACAGATTTTGGATAAGGTTGTCATTTCAATAGTAGGCGTGGGTTTTTATAGTAACCCATCTATTCTTGGGCCCATAGCTCAGTAGGTTAGAGCAGCTGACTCATAATCAGAAGGTCGGGGGATCATGTCCCTCTGGGCCCACCATATAAAGTCCTTTACTTTGCGCTGCGGACATCTAGAGGTCCTACCAAATCAATTTCAAGGTATCTGACGGTAGTGATATAGACGGATACCAATTTTTAATTGGAGAGTTACCCAAGTGGTTATAAGGGGGTGCACTTGAAATGCACTAGATCAGAAATGATGCAGGGGTTCGAATCCCTTACTCTCCGCAAAACGCTATGATTATTTGGTGAAATTACTTGAAAAGTAGCCAGATAGGAGCGGTAATAACTTCTACTACAATATAACAGCTGAAGGTACTGTCTGGGGAATCCCTTTAGTGATCGATAACACTGGGCGTGTCAGACTAGAAGTTATTATTAAGATTGACCTATGGTGTAATAGTAACACGTCAGATTTTGGTTCTGAAATTCTGGGTTCGAATCCCGGTAGGTCAACCAAATAGGGAAGTGGCTCAGTCAGGTTAGAGTGCTTGCTTTGGGAGCAAGAGATCGCAGGTTCGAATCCTGTCTTCCCTACAAACATCAGATATTCTGGATTATGACAGAGATGCGACCTCAAGGTAAAAGCCGAAGATTATCTGATGGGTGGGAGCGAAGAACAGTAACTCCCGCCAGTATAAGTGCTGAAGTTCAAAGGCTGAATACCACCACGTGACGGTGGAGGATGCGGGTTCGAATCCTGTCAGCACTGCAATATAGAATTAACACTCTAGTAAGATGTTTATCTTATTATACATACAAATATGCCTTGTAATATGGATAGTACTTCCCATGGTAGCTACCAAAATATGGTATTTTAGAGAGGCATCTATAATTACAGTTACACAAGGATATATGAGAAGTGCGGACCAATGGGACTATGGCTAACACCATAAAATTCCGCGACTTAGTTTAAGCTAAATTTATTCCGAACGGGCACTGTATAATTGGTTCGTAATAGTGCCCGTTCTTTATGCCAGGATGATGGAATTGGTAGACAAATGGGACTTAAAATCCCATGGCCAGAATTGGCCGTACGGGTTCGAATCCCGTTCCTGGTACAAATTATTTAATTTATCCTATGTTAATCACACTACCAAAATACCCAGGTTGCCAAATTTCTATGGGTAATTCAGTAACAACCATATTAAATTCTTATCGTATCAAATCCATAAGTGATATGGAGGATGTAATTGATACATTAAGAGAAATGGTAAAAAATCTTCAAACCAAAGATGATTGGGCAATAAACAAAAGAAGTAAAGCTGGTATGATAATTGAGTGGAGGGCTCACAATCTACTATATTTTTTGGGTATATGTTATGATAGGACTGGATCAGTTGATCTAGATTTGAATGAACCATGGTATAGGAAATTAGGTTATTTAATACTATCTACTCTATATCTTAGGTGGTAATTCATACAAGACAGTATATTAACTTATACTGTCTTTTTTGTAGACTAAGATCATCTTTCTGATAGGGTATAACAAGAAACTATTTGTATATAAATATACAAGTATATGGAATCAAGGTATAAGATAATCAAGAACTTCAAGGAGTTAAAGAGATTAGTTAAAGCCTGTGTAAGAACAGGTATAGCTAGTGTTGACTTCGAGACAAATGCCGAAAGCATTTACAACCATTCTTTCAAACCAACCATTCTATCCGTAACATTTCAAGTTGGTTCAGGTTGTTCTATACCATTATGCCACCATGAATTTGATAATCCTCGTTGGTTGAAATGGTTAAGATATTTTGGTCGTAAAGTGGTAGAGAATACCAATATTACCAAAGTTGGTTGGAATGTAAAATTTGACTTCCAGATATTTGAGTTGTTTGGTATATATGCAAGAGGAACTATCCTTGATGGAATGTTAATGAAGTATATTCTTAATGAGGAGAAACCAAATGACTTGAAGTCAATGGTAAGAAGGTATCTACCCGAACATGGGGATTATGAAAAGGAAGATAACTTTGAAAAAATACCCTGGGATAAAAAACCTCTTGAACCCCTATGCAAATATGGTTGTCAGGATACTGATTATACTTTGAGACTGGTTCTATTCTTTGAAAAGAAGTTGATAGATCTTGGTATGTATAATATTCTTAGGCATTTGATTATGCCTGCATCAAGAGTATTGCAGCATGCCGAAAAAACAGGTTTATATTTGGATAGGAAGTTCAATCAGGAATTGCTTGAATCTTATAAACCTAAAATTGAACAAGCAACTTTTAATTGCTTGAATCTTCCGCGAGTTAAGAAATTCTCTAGAATATTAAAAAACCAGCGAATAGAAGAATATATTGAATCCATTGAAAGGGAATTAGAAAAATTGGATTACAATGATCCTAAGGACCAAAGGAAAATAAAAACCCGGGAAGAAAAGATATCCAATATTCGTGCAGGTATATTTACTACTAAAAAAGAATTGGAACTAATCCGGGATATAAATCTTGGTAGCCCAGTTGATTTACCCAGGATATTGTATTCTGAAGATGGGTTCAGGTTCCCAGTTATAAAGTATACAAAGGATAAAAAGACAAACAAAGATACCGATAAGCCAAGTACTGATGAAGATACTTTGGTAGAACTCCGATTAACAGTAAAGAATCCAAAAAGTCCAAAGGCAATATTCCTGGATAATTTATTGGAATTGAGAGGTCTTAAGAAGATGTATACCACTTATATAGAAGGGTGGCATGATAAGGTACAAGACGATGATAAACTACATGGTAGATTCCTTATTCATGGTACTACTTCTGGTCGATTAAGTAGCCAAGAACCAAATCTTCAACAGATACCAAAGACTTCAGTAGACCCAAATATAAAGAAACAATTGATTGCTCCTAATGGTAAGTTATACATGGCACTTGACTATTCTCAGGCAGAGTTAAGAATCATGGCTCATTTATCAGGTGATGAAACTTATCTAGAGGCATTTGCAAAGGGTCAGGATCCTCACTTAGCTATTGCAGCTAAGAAATATGGGGTATCCTATGATGAAGCAGATAAAGCATACAGTGATGAAAAACATCCAGAGTATAAGATATGGAAAACCCGAAGAAAGCAGGCTAAGCAGATATGTTTTGGTATTATCTATGGTATTCAAAGCAAACTGTTAGCAGTAAAACTATCTGATCCAAAGGCTGGTATTATAGTTACACCAGATGAAGCTCAACAACAATTAAATGAGTTCTTCCAGGAACACCCGAAGATCAAGAAGTTTATGCAAAAACAAGAAAAGGTATTAGTAAGGAATGGATATATAAAATCTCTGTTTGGTAGAAAAAGAAGATTACCACAGGTATATTCCGATAATAATGCTGAAGCTGCATACGCAGTTAGATTAAGTGTAAACTTCCCATGTCAATCAGCTGCATCAGATATGACATTGTTTGCATCTATCCTTAATTACTGGAAGATACGAAATGGAGTTTTACCCTCACTGCTTGAAACATGTACTGTACATGATGCCGTATATTATCTGGCTAACCCAGAAGATATAAGCATATTCACAGTATACAATATATGGGAGACTTGCCGTAACCCAAGTACTAAAGAGTATTTTGGATTTGAAATCAATGACGTAGATATGTCCATGGATTTTACCATAGGTAGGTCAATGGCTGAGGAGTTACCATATATTCCAGGATATGACTATAGAAAAATGCTTAGTCCTGATTTTAATGTGGATGAGTATTTAGAAGAACATAGGAAGTGGAAGGATTTAAGTATTAAGGACTTCCCAAAGAAATTCCCGGAATACTTTAACAAAGATTACTCATGGAGAGAGAAGACAGTTTAACTAGATTATCTCAGATATCTAAGAATATACTGAAGATAACTTACAGGGGTAAGGTATATAAGATAGACTTAGATAAAGAGTTATCCATAGATGAGAATATGGTTAACCAGTCCCTTAGAAAAAGCCCATCAAATTATGCCTTGCTAACCATGGTAAGAGATAGGTTGGTATTCAAAAGGGATAAGTTGGAGAAAGAGAAAGATCAGGCATATAGCAAAGCTTGGTTATACTATAAGGAATCTGGCAATGTTAATAATGAAACTGCAACACACAAAGCTGAAAGTAACAAAGCATACCAAGGTGCATTAAAAAGATGGCTTAGAGCTGATTATGAAGCTACACGTATAATAAGTATATGTAAGGCATATGAAAACCGGGAGAATATCCTAAGAACTATATCAGCAAATATACGCAAACAAGATGGATTCAGATAACCATAAACAATAAAGTTATGTCAAAGGTAAATCTTAATTTAATCTCTGTATCCCAAGCCAGAGATATTCATGAAAAGTTGAAGGGAGTAGGTATTCCCACAAATGGTAGAGTACTTATTTTATCCCCTACTGGGGAGGTACAAACCCAAAGCGGTTTATTCGTACCATCTGACCGTGACAAAGAAACAGTACCAAGAAAAGGCGTAGTTGTTCAAATGTCAAATCTAAGTAAGGAACAACTTGATGATTACCCTGGATTACAGGTTGGTTCAGTAGTAACCTATGGTATATACGCTGGTAAAGAAGTTGATGTGGTAGACGTAACTGGTCAAGTAGCAACTATTTTATCATTGAATGAAATCTTATACATAGAAACTAACAAGTAAGAACTATGAAAGAGAAATCTGAAAAGAAAAAGGGGGTAATGACCACCCGAGAAAAGATGCTTGCCCGTAAGAAGGACTTAGAAAAGCGAAGTGGGGGTGGTGGTATCTTATATCCAAAAGAGGGTACTACCCGAGTAAGACTGAAATCACGTGGTTCAGATGAAGAGCTTGGTATAGAGATAATCCAATTCTACCTTGGTCCAAAGGAGGGTGGAATTATTTCTCCAGCTACATTCGACGAACCTTGCCCGTTCATGGAAAAGTATCAGGAACTGAAAAACTCTGATGACGATGATGACAAGGCATTAGCATCAAAATTAGTTCCTAAACGGAAGTACATGGTAGGTATCATTGGTTATAAGGATTCTAAGGGTAAAGAGATTGATCCTGATAGAATAGATAAACCCATGATGATCCCAAGATCTGTATATCAGGATATAATCGACTTATATCTTGACGAGGAGGATTGGGGAGATATGACGGATCCCGTAGAGGGGTACGATATCAAGATTACCCGAACTGGTTCAGGAAAGAATGATACCAGCTATTCAGTATCACCTTGTCAAAAGAGTAAACTCGATCGAAAGTACAGAGGTGATGTAGATCTTGAAAAGGCAGTAAGGGCAAATATCCTTTCCTATGATGATCTGCAGGAAAAGCTGAATAACTTCCTCAATGAGGGGGATGACGACGAGGATGATATCAAGGATAAAAAATCCAAAAAGAAAAACAAGAAACTAGAGGATAGTAAGAAGAAAAAGAAAAAATCATATAAGGGAGATATCTAAAAGTTCTGGATAGATACCTATATTATTAGTGGGGTATAGTTTATATCCCACTTTTTTTATCTTATTAAACTTAGCTATGGCAAGAAAAACCAAAGGATCCTCAGGTAGAAAATCAGGAGGACGTAAGTTCAAAGTACCAACACAAAATGAAATACTTAGGAAGTATGGAACTTCCTTACAGTTCAAGGCCAGTACCATAAATCACCACGGATTGTGGATACCATCTACATTCTTTGCACTCAACTACCAAATGGGTGGGGGTGTTCCATTTGGTAAGATAGTAGAGATCATGGGTGAGGAATCATCTGGTAAATCTCTTATAGCCTATAATTTCGCTTATGCTACACAACAGCTGGGTGGACATGTAATATGGGTTGATGCTGAGCAAGCCTGGATGAATTCTTGGGCAGAAGCTAATGGTTTGGATCCTGATAGAGTAACTGTTCTGAATGACACCAGAATAGAAACTATATCTGATGCTATAGCAGACCTTGCTATATACTACCGATCTAAGTTAGTGAACAACGAACCCATATTGGTAGTGATAGATTCCATAGCAGCATTGGATTCACTTGAAGCCATAGATTCAAAGATGGCTGATGGTAAAGCTGAAATGGGAAATAGAGCCAAGCAGATATATAAAATGTTCCGTATCAGGAATGAATTATTATATCGCTTAGGTGTAACCATGGTTTGCATCAACCAGCTAAGAAGTAAGTTGGGAGCAGGATTTGGTCAAGACACTAATACTACCCCAGGTGGAGCAGCATTAAAATTCTATGCTTCTATCCGATTAGCATTTTTCTCAGGTAAATCCCTGAAGATAAAATACAAAGGTAAGGAGAGAAGAGCTGGTAAGTACGTAACAGTACAGATGAAAAAGAATAAGGTATCACCTCCACGTGAAACCATTTCTAAAGCACCTATATACTTTAACCCAAAGTATCATGATGTTGGGTTTGATAGATACTTCTGGTTAGAGGAATCTCTTGAAGATGCAGGGGTAATCGAGAAGATATCTGGAGGTACTTACTTATTCGAAGGTAAAAAATTATGCCGAGGGGAAGAGGCATTTCATAGGCTTATAGAGGAAGATTCCGAGCTGAGGAAAAAGTTATTAAAAGCTGCTTCTATAAATACCATAGGTACTACAAAGAAGAAGTTGAAGAAAATAACTACTAATATGTTCCCTGTTGATGAAGACATAGACTATGAATCTCAAATAGAATCTGATGATGAAGAAGAAGAATACATCCCCGACGAGGGGTAGAAAACCAAGAATGCTTATGGTGATCGATGGGAGTAACTTAGCCCATCGATCATACCATAAATTCAAAAACCTTAAGTCTAACAATGGGTCAAATACTGGATTGGTATATGGATTCTTACGTATAATTAATTCTTATTTGGTAAGGTTTAAGCCAAGTCACTTGGTAATAACTTTTGATACCCATGAGAGTAAGCAAAGTAATTTCCGAAATAATCTTATAGAAGGTTACAAAGCTCACCGTAGTAAGATAACCATGGATTATGAGGACTTTAATAAACAGACAAGATTACTCAGGAGGATATTAAGGTTGATGGGTGTGCAAATGATTATGGATAAAAAGGGTTTAGGTCATGAATCAGATGATTACATTGCCTGGTTAGTAATTAACCACCCTGGGAAATCTCTTATCATTTCATCCGATAAAGATTTTTGTCAGTTATTGAGTAATAAGGTAAAAATATTCAACCCAAGTAAGGAAATTATCATACACCCTCAAACATGTAAGGATATAATGGGTTATTCCCCTGAGGAATGCGTTGATTATCTTATACTCAATGGAGATAAGTCTGATGATATCCCGGGTTATTATGGTATGGGTGAAGTTAAGACCAAAGGTTTCTTAAATCTATACACTAGTATAGAAGCTTTTCTAAATGATCCAGAAGTTGAGTTCAAGGGTATTAACAAAGACCAGTTAGAAAAGCTGTATCAAAAGAATAGACCGTTAATCGATCTTAGAACAGCTCTTACTATGTATCCAATAAAAAAGATCCCTTGGGTAAAAGGATGTACTAATTCAATACGTAGGGAAAAGTTATTCAAGGTGTTGGATAAATATACTCTTAGGTCATTTAAGATACCTGATTTTTTAGAACCATTCACAAAACTTCAAAGATATGTGGAGAGATTATAAAATTATGTTCACTGGAGTATCCGGTGTTGGTAAGACTACTATTGCAAAAGAAGTAGCAGAATCTTTAAGTATCCCTTTTATATCAGGGTCATATTCTGATTTAGTACCTGAAACCAGAGTAATGCCACATTCTGAAATGATCCAACAGGATGCAGATGTAGTGTTTAGACAGGATATGCAAGTACTAAACCTTCGTAACAAATCCTTTAAGAATGAGGATAGTTTTGTTACTGATAGGTCATACTTTGATTCAGCTGCATACTTCATAAATAAGCTATCTCATAGAATACCAGAATGTGATATTGATCATGCAGTGAATTTATGCAAGATGCTGCTCAGTCAACAGTGTACACACCTTATATTCATCCCGTTCTCAGCCAAGTTCTTCAATGATTGGGTAACTGAAGATAACAATAAACGCATACTATCTAAATACTACCAATTCCAGGTATCTCAGATAATGTATGGTTTGTTGGAATTATGGGGTTATAAGCCACATAACTTTATCCAAAGGCATGTACTTGGTATGAACTACGGTACAATGAATCTATTGGGTAATGAAATAAAGGTACTTGTACTTGATGAAATGAATTATGAGTATAGGAAGAGTATTATTGGAAATTTCCTAAAGTTCTAACTATGATACATGACATAAAGGATAATGTTAAAGACTTCCCGGGTTATTATATTTCCCGGGAAGGTTTTTTATATAGTAGGTATGACAATAAGAGTAGGTTAACTAATAAATACCAAACCATGTATTATGGAAGGCAGATTCAAAACTAACTCAAAAATAATCTTTTTAGCTTTCTCTGATTTACACTTATCTGACTATGCTAAATTCTCATCCAGAGAAGATAGTGGATTCAAAGTATTAGATATAATAGCTGGCCGTTGTGAAAAACTAAATGTACCAGCTATTCATTTAGGTGATTTATTACATAAACCAGAATCTATAAGTAATAGGTTGTTATCTAGAATTGTTGATGAATTCCATAGATTATCTAAGTATAACTGGAAACTGTATACTATATCTGGTAATCACTGTATTTCAGAAAAAAGTACAATAGGTAATAAGCCTATTTCTTGGGATAATACTTTTTCTAAGTTATTTCCATGGTTAAAGTGTATAGATTACAAAAGGATACACTTCAATAAGGGTTATTTATATGGTATACCATATATAGATAATAATATTGGAATATCCGAGTACATAAAGAAATTGGAGCTAATAGGTGGTAAACGTAGTAAACATATACTTATGTTACATACGGATTATCCTGGGGCAAAAGATACAGATGGGTCAGAGGTTAATAGCGTAGAGAATTTGAATGTGAATTTGCTTTCTAAGTTTGATTTGGTATTATGTGGTCATATACATAAACCACAAAGACTTGGTAAAAAAGTTTACATGATAGGAGCTCCATATCAGCAAAGAAGAACCGATAAAAACTGTGAATTAGGGTATTGGGAAGTATATTCCGATATGTCATTAAAGTTTGTACCTCTTAAAGGTTTTCCTAAATTTATAGATGTCTTATCTGAGGATGAAGTTAAGGATGATGGTAATTATTACACTATCATTGCTAGCAGGTCTGGGAATATGGAGGTGGAAGATACCCCGAGAATAACTCGAGAACTTTCTAAGAAATCCATGGTTAGGAAGTATATGAGGGTAAAGGGCATAAAGGATAAGAACCGAAAGAATATATTGTTGAAAGTAATTAAGGAGGCAGAATGATAACTTTTGGTAATATGATAGTAGAAGGATTCTGTTCTATATCACATTTAGAATTGAATCTGAGTTCTAAGGGTATAACCATAATACGTGGAGCTACTGGAGAAGGTAAGACAACCATCTTATCTGCTCTGGTATGGTGTATATATGGAAAGAACTTAAAAGGTAAGTCAGATGTAAATACCTGGGAAAAATATCGTACCAAATCATATCAAGGTACTAAGGTAGAATTATACTTTAGCAAAAACGGTAAGACTCATAAAGTAATACGCTGTCTGAAATACAAAGGTGATGTAAATGGTGCAAAAGGCAAAGATAGGTTGGTATATGAAATCGAAGCAGAAGAAGTAAAGCCAAAGAATAAGAATGATATACAATCGCTTATAGTAAGCGATTTAGGAATGTCATATAACCTTTTTATGAATTCTGTTATGTTTGGCCAGGGGATGAAAAGGCTAATACAGGAGAGTTCAAATGATAAGAGGTCTTTGTTCGAGGAAATGCTTGATCTGGATTATATATCTAAAGCCAGGGATATAACTAAGGGTTATCTGATACAAGAAAAGGATGTAGAATCCAATGCAGATCATGAGTTGAAAAAGGCAAAAGCAGAATATGACCGCATAGAGGATATACTCGAAGATCTTAACCATCAATTGGTCAATGCTAATAAAGACATTACCTCAAAAATAAAAGCTCATAAGGAAAAGTTTAGGTTGCTAGCTAAGGCTAAAAAATCAATAGACCATAAAGGATTGATAGCCAAATTGAATCATCTGAAAGAAGACATAAATAACCTGAAAGAAAAACAAAACAGTGTACAATTAGAAATAACCAGTGCCAGAAATAAGACCAAGGTATCTCTAGAAGAATTTATAGACGTTATCATTAAGTTATTAAAGAGTGGTGATATTAAGTCCTCTTTGAAGCGTCTTAAAGAAGTTAAAGATGCCTTTGGTAAAGTGAACAAATTAACAGATGAAGTGCAGGATATATACGATAAATTAAGCAACTTGAGGGACAAGAAGGAAGATATAGAAGACAAGCTATCAGAATATCATGAGTTATGTAATAAGCAAAACCGTGAAGAGATAGAAATAGACCGGCTTGTAAGAGAGAGAAAGAAGGGAGTAAATACTAACCTTATAGATAAATATCAAAAGCAGGCCAAAAAACTGAAAGCAGAAATAGGCCAGTTACAAGAAAAGTTAAAACACCAATCCAAGGTAGTATCTGATTATGAGTGGGTAATGAATGATCCGCTTGGTAATAGAGGTATAAAAGCTTTCTTATTCGAGAGTTCATTGGATAACTTGAATGAAGTACTAGGATCATACTCTGAAGTATTGGGCTTTAATATATTGTTCTATGTAGATATTCAGGGGGTAAAGAAGGATTTTAATACCATGATATCCATGGATGGTATAGAGGTATCTTATGAGGAGCTGAGTGGTGGACAGAAACAATTAGCTAATTTAGCTATGGCATTTGCTATGAATGAGGTTATGACCGAATCCAAGGGTATAAATATAGCCTTCTTGGATGAGGTATTTGAAAACCTTAGTTCAGAATACATTGAGTTAGTAATAAACCTTATAAGGAAGATCTACAAGGATAAAACTTTATTCCTGATATCTCACCATGAGTCATTACCAATTCCTAATGCTAGAATACTTAATGTGACTAGAGAAAAAGGCATTTCACAATACTACTAGTGACTATTAGCCTTAAATCGATAGTCATGAGAAAGAACATACCTGGATATGATTACCACATAACTACTGATGGTAGGTTATTTTATTTTAGAAATGGTAAATGGTACCAAAAGAAGCCATCATTAACAAGATCTGGTCATTTAGATGTTAGATTATGGAAAGATGGTATAAAGATACATACTAGCATACATAGATTAGTAGCTTTAGCTTATATACCCAACCCAGAAAATAAACCATGTGTATGCCATAAAGATAATGATCCAACTAACAATAAGGTAGAAAATTTATATTGGGGTACACCAGCTGAAAATTCAGCCCAAATGGTCAGAGATGGTAGAAGTCTTAAAGGCCGAAAAAATTTTTGGTATGGTAAGACAGGTCCTGGGATAGGTACTTTTGGAGAAAAGAATTTTAATTCTAAGTATTCAAATGACTTGATAATAAAAGCTGTAAAAGAAAGGTTATCAGGAGTAAGTGCTCATGAGGTATGTACCAAATATGGTATAAACCATTTATCTAGATATGTAAGGAAATATAAAATGGGTTTATATGGCAAGTAGAGTAAACTCAAAAGCAAAAGGTAGTAGGTTTGAAAGGGTAGTATGTAAATCCTTTGAATCTTGGTCAGGTTATGAATTTTCACGTACTCCATCTAGCGGTGGTTTAAGGTGGAAAAAGACAGATAATATCTCATCAGATGTTGTATGTTCAGACCCGAGTCATTCCCGTAAATTCCCTTTTAGTGTAGAAGTAAAAAATTATAAAGATATTAAGTTCGAGCATTTACTACTTGGTAACAGGACATGTAAAATACATAATTTCTGGAATCAAGCTAATCGTGATGCAGATAGAGCTAATAAGATACCTATTTTAATAATGAGGTATAACTCTATGCCAAAAGGTGAAGCTTTCTTTTGTGTTGGTAGGGAATTAACTAAATGGTTAACCGAGAATTACCAAATAAGGTTTATGGTAGTAAATATACCAAATATAGAAATGGGTATATTCATGTTCAAAGAGATACAAAACATAGTAACATACCGAGATATCTATAAGTATGCACGTAAATTAGTGAAGTAATATGAAAACCTCCTACGTATATTGCATATTTAGACTTGATAGGAAATTCTATAAGAGAATAAATAAAGACCTTATAAGTAGGGGGTATAAGCATGTGAAAGCCATAGTACCAACTATAAGTGTCTTAAAGAAATCACGTAAGGGTAAAAATGAGTACGAAGATGTACCATTGTTATTCAATTATGGCTTTATTAGAATGAAGTCAGATAAGGCTTTTGACAGGTATTATCTCAACAAAATAAAGAGAGACATACCAGGTATTCTATCCTTCATGAAATCGTTAGATCACAAACCAAAAAGAAAAAGGCTAAGGATAGATAATGCCGAAGACTTTGATGATTATTCAGTAGTAGCTACTATATCAAGGGATGAAGTAATCAGGTATAAACATATGGCAAAGGCCAACAAGATTTATTCAGTTGATGATATAACTCGAGTTGGTATTGGTGATTATGTTATACTTAGAGGATATCCTTTTGAGGGGATACCAGCAATCCTATTAGAAAGCAATCTAAACACTAAGAAGATGCTGGTGAAGTTATATCCGGAAACAGATGGTAATTTAGAGATAGAGGTGCCAATGGAAAACGTACTCTATTCTGCTTACCATGAATCAGACGAGTACAAATTATACTCTACTGACTTTGAGAAGGATATATCACAAATACCAGATGGCAGTACCGAAGAATTACTAATGAACCGACAATACTAAAATGGAAAGACATCAAGAATTGGCATGGGACTGTTTAACAGAACCCGAAAGAACTAGCCTAATGTTCATATCAGGTAAAGGGCTATCAACTTGGGAAGCTGGGGAGATATTGAAAATGTCTCACTATAAGTACCTAGAATTAAAAGCTAGAGCTGAAAAATTCTTTAGGATGTTCTCCGATTATTTCCAACTACACCCTTCTCTAGTTAATCCAAATTCTCCTATAGAACCCAGGTTTAGGGATTATCTATTTGGGGCCATGGTAAAGAGGTTACCAAAAGAAGAGGCTAAAATACATTCAGGTGATTCGTCTTGGTTATTGACTTCAATAACCAATTCTCGTGTTATAAAGAACATGAGTAGGTTAAAAGAGTCTACCGACAAATGGGATAAAGACTTGTATGCCTTGATAATAGAGTTTGATAGGTGGAATAACTATCGAATATTGCCAAGGATATTGCAGGCACCAACAGCATATAAAAGGAGGTCTACCAAGAAGGACAAGGTATATTTATCTTATTTGCACAGAATCCCTGACTTCAAGATAAGGCAGTTGATAACCGAGTTTTGGAAATATGGGCAACAAGATCATAGGTATTTTACTGTATTGGTATCTGATGATATATTCCCAGGAGAAGGGTATGGGGTTATGCCCATAAAGAGGGATGAAAAGATAGTAAAGGCAATAACTGATCTGAAGATATATATCTTTGAGAGTCCAGTTATAGCAGATACATTTGGATTCTTAGTAACTAGATACTTCGAAAAAACGGTTGATAGCAAAGGTGGTCTAAAATTCTGGAGAGAGTACCGAGAAATCATAGAGAAAGCTATTAACTATAAATCCATCAATAATATGGACTTTACCTGTGAATCTCTTGATATGGCCTATAAATTACGCCGTAAGAAGACTTCCAAAACCAACTCTTAGAATTTTTGCAAATAATTTTTGAATAATCGAGAAATTTATTTATATTTGCATAACGAAATAAGAAAAATATTTTAATAATTATATAATATGCGCAAGAAAAAGGACAAGAAGCCATTAAAACTCAACAAGGACAAGCTAAAAATCATGGGCAGTGGGTTGCAGAATATGACCTACAAGGATATGAAAAGAAGGGCAGTTGCCCTGGGTATGCCTTTCCCAGATGCATGTGCAGCTGATTACAATGGATTGGCATCATATATCCATCATTCAGAAAATAAGCCCGATAATTCACTTATTGACAAGTACGATGAGTGGATGGATAAACAACTAGAATTAGCTGGATATCCGAAAGATGACCCAATGAGAAGTTATCAGCTAAACCTTGGATTCATAGGTGAGGATGCTGTAACTAAGCAAAAGAAGGCAAAAAGGGTTAAAGGTTTAGAAAAGCCTAAGAAACCCAAAAAGGAAAAGGATGACAATGGGTTATGGAAAGGGACAAAAAAATCTTATGTCTTTGAATTAACCTATAAGGGTATGGAATTGGAAAGAATCATACGCCGAGTCCAAAAGAAATTCCCCGAAGCAAAGGAGAAATCAATTCAGCAATGGTATAGAGCTGCATTAAGAAAACAAAAGAAAGACAAGTAGTATGCCAAGGGTATATCACTTCAAACATTCTTGGGAGTTTGAGGAAGCTTGCTACAAGATGGGTATACCTTGGGTTCCACCAGCTATACTCCTATTAAATAGGCATGATAAGCAGAGGTGGATGAGACAGGTTCTATGCGGTAAGCTAAAAGTTCATAAGTATCGGGAAAGGAATAAGAATTTCCTTGACAGGTATAGAAAATGCGTTGCAGAAGCTACCCGGGTAAATGGAGTAATTGATCCAGATTCTCTTCCCCCAGATGTAAGGAGATATTACCTGGAAAAGAAACGCAGAGCAGATTACCATAGGAAAGCTGGAAAGGTAATAAAAGAGATGGATATCAAAATATATTTACACAAATGGTATCCATGGTCATATAACTATAAGGGAGAACCAGCAGTAGTATTGCAAGGATTCTACTCTTTGAAGGCTGCTAGAAAAAGATTCTTAACCTATTATGGTAGGGAAGCCTGTAAAACAGTTCACTGGATAAAGGGGAAAACAGCCTTGGAAAAGGGATTTGTAATAGGGAAAACTTTACTTATAGACGGTAAAAGGAAAAGACCTATATCCAAAATACTTCTAACCGAAGCCTATAGAAATTCCAAGGAGTCAGCCCAAAGGGAAATAGGTAGAAGGCTAAGTAAAAAGAAGAGGCTAAAATCCCAACAGAAAGAAAAGTACTTTTTAGATCTGGTAGACAAGTTCAATTATGGAGCAAAAGAATATAGATCTGTATTCAAGCCTGTACCCGAAAAGCTTACTAAGTTATCGGAGGTTAAAAAGGCTGAGTCGAAAAGAAAGAAGGATCTTTACGAAGAAGAGTGATTTAACTTGGGAACAGATAAAAATGGCTTTAGCCTATAGAGCTATAACTAAAAGGTCAATAATAAGTTCTATTAGGTGGACTAAAAGGCATTGGGAAGAGTATCAGGAGTTTATTCTTTATCGAGCTAGTTATGGAGTAAAACTAGTAAGGAGGACAAAACCAGAATATGCCAGAAAAGAATTACTCTGTCAGGGTTTTGTACCCATATCAGAGTTCAAAATGAAAACTAAGTCTGGTTGGTATGCCTATATAATGAGTAATTCACTATTACCAGGTGAGACTCTTATTTATCCTGAGCATTTTGCTCATGATTATAGGCCTCATTTCAGAAAAGGTTGCAAATATGTTCATGAAGCACTATCAGAAATAGGACTCGAAGGATATACAAGAATCTATTATACTGCATATAAAAATGGAATTGCGAAATGACGGTAATAAACAAACAAACCAAGAATATAAACCCGTGGGATGGTAAGAGATTTATTATTTCTCGTCAATACCGATATGTAAAAGACGATAAAGTATTTGAATCTTCTGAAGCCAAGGGTATAGAAGAAAAGGAGGAAATAGAGATAACTTCTCAGGATGAGTTTCAGAGAAAATTATCTGAGCTTAAGAGCAAAAATCAATTCCTCAAGGATCTAGCAATCCAAGAAAATAGAGAAATCTATGCTCAGCTGATTATTCAAGAACTATAATTATTCAAACAACATTTTTAATTAACCTTTAATTCAATTAAAGCTATGGCAAAAAGTAAAAAGAAGGCTGAAGTTAAAGAGGTAGAACGCAAGGTTCTTTCCAATGGTGTAATTCTCGTCAAGTACGACGATGGTTCTTACGCACTCCTTACCCCGATCCCGGCAGAGGATGCAGATGAACTCTTCAACGGAGGGGAGGAGGAATCGGATGATTCCGATGATGAGGATGATTCGGACGACGATGAAGACGAAGATTCATCGGATGACGATGAAGATGAAGACG
>ERZ780166.128-NODE-128-length-70118-cov-26.465424_pt1 | contig 70118 bp, 70 predicted proteins | sample MGYA00511366_ERZ780166 | MGnify/ENA primary metagenome ERZ780166 (study PRJEB29588, sample SAMEA2162231) | human gut metagenome | biome: human gut; feature: human-associated habitat; material: faeces | place: Denmark | collected 2008/2010 ...
TTTCCGCTCTATCGCCCCTCATTTCTATTTTATCTTGTTTGTACCCCTTGTACACCGATGTTTGTCAAGTATTATGTAAAAGATAAAACATTGCGAGATATTGCCGAAGAAGAGAATGTTAAATACCAAACTATAAATGAATCTCTTGAGGAAGCAATAAAAAAATTAAAAAATTTTTTCAAAACACCCTGACAAACGGGTACCCTTTGTCCAAATAAGTGAAGGGAGTAGTTTTCCCTTAAATTTATGAAAAGAGGTAATGATATGACGAAAGGACGTAAAGTCAAGCGAGGCGAAATATTCTTTTTTGACTTTGGTGAAACCCGAGGTTCTGTTCAGAACGGATTTAGACCGGTGATTGTTTTACAGGCGGATGAAATTAATGACCGTTCAACAACAACCATAGTAGCTCCTCTGACGGGAATCATTAAAAAGCCTTATTTCTTTTCTCATGTTTATATAGGAAAAAGATATAGGCTTGAAATTCCTTCCATGATACTTATGGAACAGATAACTACAGTGAATCAAAGTGATTTGAAGGATTGCCTCGGAAAAGTCACGGAGAAGGCGCTAATCCAAAATATAAATGCTGCTTTGATGCGAACATTCGGAATTCGGCAGAATAACAGTATAAACACAGGCGATATACGTTGTTTATGCCAAAAGCACTTACAAGAATACAAACTTTTGCCGGATTTTATTATTAAGCGTTTTGATCCGCTCCAGGCTAAAAAGGATAAGTGTGACAAATGTAATGACCTCGGATATGATTATGTTTTCTTTGACAAGAAAGAAGTACTTAAAAAAAGAGGAGGAGCTATGGTGAGCAAAAATTAATCAAAATCGCATAATTGTCAAAGCCGAAGGACTCAGTTAAAATAAGTTTGCTGAATATTGGTCGGCTTTCAATAAAATAAAATGCACTTAACGAAAGGAGAAACAAATGGATAAAGAAAAAAATACCAACCAAGAAACTGTAATGTTTGCTGAATACGGAGACATAGTATCCGTTGATGATATTATGAAAATGCTTCACATTGGCAGATCCGCAGTTTATTCATTATTGCAAAACGGTGTGATAAGAACGGTTAAGGTAGGAAGAAAATACATAATCCCGAAGCAAAGCGTTACGGACTTTATTAATTCAGGATTATATTAAAAACGCATAATTGTCAAAGCCGACTGATTAAGTTAGAATAAGTCTAATGAATATTGGTCGGCTTTCAATTTGGAAAGGAGATAGCTATTATGCCGACCACAGGATATTTAAGAGAGAAAAAAGGAAGATATTATGCTGTACTCAATCTTTACGATAGTACAGGTAAGAGAATTCAGAAATCCCACGCAACAGGCTTGCCTGTTAAGAATAATAAGCGAAAAGCAGAACAGATATTAAAGCAATTATGTGTTGAGTATGACAACAAGAATTTAAACTTTTACTCCAACATCAAGGTTGCCGACTATTTCAAGAAATGGCTTGTAGCAATAAAATTAGAAGTTCGTCCTAATACTTATCGCAGCTATAAAGGAAATATGGAAAACCACATTATCCCTTACTTTGAAAAGCTGGGTACTGAGCTTCAAGAGCTAAAGCCGCATCAACTTTCCGATTATTACAAGTCGAAGGTCGGAACAATATCCGTCACAACGATAAAGCATCACCATCAAAATATATCAAAGGCTCTTGCCGACGCTGTAGAAAAGGGTTTAATATCAATAAATCCTGCAACAGCCGCCAAAACGCCAAAGCAGACAGAAAAATTCAAGGCGGAATTTCTTAACCGAGTGCAGATAAAACAGCTATTAGCTTATCTTGAAGGAACAAGCATTTACCTGCCGACATATCTTTGTACGGTTTACGGATTCAGACGAAGTGAAGTGTTAGGCTTAAAGTGGCATAACATTGATTTTGAGAACGAAACCATATGGATTAGGGAAACCTTACAGCAAAGCACAAAGGAAATTAGCGGAGACAGTAATTATACATCATCCACAAAGACAGAAAGCAGTAACCGAACCTTGCCAATGATACATCAGGTAAAAAAGATACTTCTTGAACAGAGGGAGCGTCAGGTGAGAAACAAAGAATTTCTAAAAGACGCATATATCTCAAATGACTACGTTTGTACCTTCGATAACGGTAAGGAGATAACGCCTAATTATCTGACGAAAAAATTTCATACGTTGATTGAGAAGCAAAACGATTTTCCGCAAATCAGATTTCACGATTTACGACACCCTTATGTCAAGTCCACGACAAAAAAATATTTATTTTTTCTTGTCCCCACGTTCCAGCTTTCTTGATAGGAATTTTGCCGCCTCCCGTTTCTGTTCGGCGGCAAAAAACGCATGAAGTCGCTCCTTTTCTTCCGGCAGCATACACCCAAAAGTTGTGCCGCCTTTTCTGTAATAAAACGCAATCCGCATAACCAATTCCTTTCCTCAGTCGTGAGTTGTAAAGCTGTCCCTTATCTTAAAGGCAATATCTACCCGTTTATCAGGATAAACATAAATCTTATCAATCAGAAGATCAACTAATTCCGAAGTCAGCCCATCGCTTTCCGTCAGCATCCGGGAAATATCCATCTGCTGGCGCTGGTGCTGCCGTTCTTCCTGTTCGGCTTCAAGACGGGCCATGACAACCGCTTTGGTATTCTGTACTTCCAACAGTTTTTCACTGATCTGCTCTTTTTGATCCTTGTATTCCAAGAGCGGAATCCTGCCGGAAACAAGAGCTTCATACAGTTTCCGCTTTTCTTCCTGCAGTTCAAAAATCTGCCGGTCAAAGTCAGCTTGACGTATAGCAACGGTATCTACCTTACGGAGATCCGCTAAGCTGTCAATACCGAAGGCTACCTGAAACTGTTTGCATAGCAATTCATATACAAGCTGATTCAGTTCTTTTTCCCGGATATGAATGTTATAGCAGTCAAGTAAAGGAATCGTGCTGGAAAAGCGGCACCGGTAAGATGTCCCATTTGCCAGGTGCAAGGCATGTTTACAGCATCCGCAGATAACCTTCCCACGCAGGAGATAGTCGTGTTTTTTCCTATTTGGAATCTTAAAACGCTGAATAGAGGCATTGGCTTTTGAAAAGATTTCCTCATTCACCAGCGGTATATGATGGTCCGGTATTTTGATCCAGTCGCTTTCCGCTTTGCTCCGCATCTTGTGGCCGCCGATTTCTGTAACCTCTCTTTTGCCAATCACATAAGTGCCCATATATCGTTCGTCAGCAAGAATCCGAAGCACAGTAGAATTGCACCACATTCCGTGAGTTCTTGAAACATCGTGTGTCTTAATCCCTTTTCGGGCCTTATGCTCTCCGGGTGTGGGAATCTGCTGACGGGAAAGTTCCCGCGCAATATCGGTTGCGTTCATGCCATTTACGGCATATTCAAAAATTTTCTGTACTACTTCGGAAGTCTCCGGGTCCGGCACCATCCGTCCGTTTTCCCCTTTGCGATAACCGTAAGGGCAAATTTTACTTTGGTATTCGCCCCGCTGGAACTTCAGGTATTTGGCCGTTTTGGTCTTTACCGACATATCACGGCTATAATACTCGCTGATTAAATACTTGAAGGCGACTTCCATACCGCCGGTATCGCCTTTCAGCTTTTTGGTATCAAAATCATCATTGACAGAGATAAAGCGGGTATGGAACAGCGGAAATACCCGCTCGATAAAATAGCCTGTTTCCAAACTGTTGCGGCCAAAGCGGGAAAAATCCTTTACCATGATACAGTCAATCCGATTAGCCCGTACCAGGTCAAGCAATTCCTGCACCGCAGGGCGCTCGAAGTTTGCCCCGCTGTACCCGTTATCTACAAATTCCGTAAGTTCCGCATTAGCATATTCCGGCAGTTCAGAGGCATATTCCCGAAGGATGTTTCTCTGGCTGGAAATACTCATACTGTCTGTTTTGGCGTCCTCCAAAGAGAGACGGATGTAAAGAGCAATCCTGTACTTCTTCATTCTGCCTCCGCCTCCTTAAACGCCTCAAATTCTGCGCGGAACGTGAATTTTACATCTACCTGTTTATCCGGGTAGACTGTGATCCGCTCAATCAACCGCCCAATGAGGGCGGCGGTCAGGACGCCTCCACTCAAAAGTTCCTGTTCGTCTTTTTCCAGATCTTTGCACTTTTCAGCCTGCTTCTGGCGGACATCAGCCTGCTTTTCGTAAAAAGCAAGCTCCTTTTGCGCTGCCTGTATCTGCTTTTCATAGGTCGCTTTCAGGTCGAAGTATTCTTCACTGTCAATCGCACCGTTCATCAGATTTTCATAAAGAGTCTGCAAAAGCTCACGGCTTTGGTTAAACTGCAGCTTTGCCCGGTTGATTTTCTCACGGGAAGCAGCTTCTTTTTCGTGCTTTTGCATGTTGTCTTTCAGAAGCAGCGCGTAATCCCCCAGGACGGCGGCAAGTTCCCTTTTAAGAATATCCAGTATCGTTGCGATCAGCTCGGTTTCGCTGATGGAAACGCCAGTGCATTTATCTTTATGTACCCTGGTAGGTGTCAGGCAGTGGAAGCGATATGAACCATTGCATTGTTGGCGCTGGCGGTGCAGGCTTCTCCCGCAGTCTCCACAGAAGATACGCCCCTTGAAAATATTGGGCGTGTATGGGATAACGGGGTGCTTCTTGCTTTCCTCGGCCACTTCTGCCCGGTACTTCTGAACGGCATCGAAAATCTCTTTGGAAACGATAGGCTCATGGGTTCCAGTAACGACAATCAGGTTTTCCTCGCCTGCGGGCACCTGCCGGTGAAGGACCGTTTTTGTTCGCCCTTGCACCATGTCGCCGGTATATTTATCCTCCTTCAAAATCTTGGCAACTGTCCAGGTCTGCCAGTAGCCGCGCCCTGCTAACGCCTGATGGGTGATCTCCCCGGTTTGCATCTTATACTTTCCGGGAGAAGGGTAGTTTCCTTCATTGAGCAGAAGCACAATCCGGTTGAGGGGGACTTTTTCATAAGCCCACTGGAAAATCTGGCGTACCACAGGAGCCGCCACCGGATCAATAATCAATTTGTGGCAGTCATCAGGGTCTTTCATATATCCAAATGGCGCCCTGCCACCCACATACTTGCCCTCTTTCATATCCTGACGGGCCTGGGCCTTTATCTTACGTCCTATGTCCAGAGCATAGGCTTCGTTAATCATATTTTTCAGCGGAAGGATAATACCGCCGTGGAGATTATCAGGATTTTCAGAATCAAATTGATCCGTAACGCTGATGAACCGGACATTATGGGAAGGGAAATACCGCTCAATGTAATATCCCGTGTCAATGGCATTGCGTCCCAGGCGTGAAAGGTCTTTGACAATCACACAGCCCACTTTGCCGGATTCAATATCCGAAAGCATCCGTTGGAAGCCGTCACGGTTGAAATTCGTTCCTGTTGCTCCATTGTCGATATAAATGTCATAAAGACGCAGTTCAGGTTTTCCCAATAGGAATTTTTCGAGAACCAGCTTTTGCGTTTCGATAGAATTTCCACGTTTATTGTTATCCTCCACAGACAGCCGGATATACAGCGCCGTGCTGATAAACGGGGAAGCAGGCATGGCAGCCTGCGCCATAGTATGTTTCCTGCTCTTTCTCGCCATTTCAGACCACCATCCTTTCCTGTACCGGCGTAATCAGGGCGAGGGCTTTTTCATATTCGTCCTGATAATTAAATTGAATCTGCAATTCGTCTTTTCCAAGCACTGTAATCACCTGCACAAGCTGGATCACCGCCTTGCGGTCCAGTTCTTCCAGATCGGAAAAACGCCTGAAATTCTCAATCCAACGATTCCGCTCACTCCGGTTTTCCATTACATCGGTCCGTTTTTCCTTAAGGGCGGCAACCGCCTGTTCCAGTTGGGTGATACGGGCGCTGTAACTGCTTTTGTTATAAAGGAACTCCGCCTTGTCCAGAAAGCCGTTTACCATGCTCTCATACAGCTTCATCTTATATTGACGGATCTGCTCCAACTGCTGCTCGTTCTGGGCGATCTGCCGCGAATACTCTTTGATAAGTTCACGGTTGATACGGCTCTGGTCTATGCCGGATAAGATTTCATCCAAAGAGACTACATTGGCAATAAACCCTTTCAGGCTGTCCCGCACGCACTCCATCAGCTCATGTTCCTTTACCATGACCGGATGGGCGCAGCCGTTCTTCTTTCCGGTGGGACAATAGTAATAGTGATATTCTTTGTCTTTGTAGCGGTTCGTTTTGCGTACCATCCGGCTGCCGCAGCAACCGCAGACCAGTATGCCGGAAAACAGATAGACTTTATCTTTTTGGGGAGATGTACGGGTGTCCAGGTTGCGAATCCTTTGCACCAGGTCAAAATCATTCCGATCAATAATGGCTTCGTGAGCATTTTCCACGCGAACCCACTCGGAGGAAGGGCGGCTCTCCATTTCTTTCAGTTTGAAGTGCTGGGAACCCTTTCGGCCCTGGACCAGCGTACCGGTATAGGTTTCATCCTGCAAGATCCGGGTGACAGTATTTGCCGACCACCGGCAATCCTTCCGGTCTGTATAGCCTTTCTTGGCATGGGGAAGGCCATAATACTTTTTATATGCCAAAGGAGAGAGCGTACCCAGCCGGTTCAGCTCATTCGCGATGGCGTAGGGGCTGAATCCTTCCAGGCGCATCCTGAAAATGCTCCGCACCACCTGGGCAGCATATTCGTCTACTACAAGAAGATTATGGTTATCTTCGGATTTACGATAGCCGTAAACCGGGAAAGCTCCAACGAAATCCCCATTCTTACGCTTAGTTTCCAGGGAACTTCTCGTCTTAATGGAAATATCCCGTGCATAGGCTTCATTCATAATGTTCTTTACTGATACAGTCAGGTCATCGCCTGCGCTCTCATTGAGAGTATCGATATTGTCATTGATGGCAATAAACCTCACGCCATAGGCCGGAAAGACACGGCGCATATAGCGGCCAGTCTCAATATACTCACGGCCAAGACGGGAAAGGTCTTTGACGATGACACAGTTGATCTTTCCCTCCATGATGTCATCCATCATTTCTTTAAAAGCCGGACGGTCAAAGATAACCCCGCTGTACCCATCGTCTACCTTTTCGGAAACCAGCTCGATTTCCGGGTGACGGCTCACGAAATCTTCGATCAGCTTTCGTTGATTGCCGACACTGTTGCTTTCATTTGATTTGTCATCCGTATAAGATAAGCGGATATATTTGGCAGCTTTATAAACCTGCATAGAAAAACACTCCTTTCATCACGGAAAAATCCCCGCAATTCAAGGAGTGCAGTCTGCGTATCGGTATTCAATTCCTTTTCCATGTTTATTATAACGCTCCATGCGGGAAAAATCAGCCCCCAAAATAAAAAATATCAATAATTTTCAGCGTAGGATTCCGCGGAGGCATTCTTCCAGGGTAGCGCCTCCCTGGGAAAAACTTGCCCTGACAACAAATCCACCGCATTTGAAATGATACGGGTCCCGGATCTGCCGGACAAACTCGGCAATCCTTTCTTCCCGCGGCAGGTCCTTATTGACAGATACATCCCGGATGTCGGCAAGTCTGTCTGCTTCCGGGGTATGTATGACCGTATAGGCCGGTGTTTGAGTCATAACAACAGCTCCTTTCTTTTCATACTGGATCATCAAAATCACATGAATAAGGCCGGACACACGAAAAGAGCGGCCCGGCCTCATGGTATCTGATTTCGATTTTATAAGAATCCATGCCGCTGCTCGAAAATCAAAACAACGGCATGGATGTTTTCTTGGTAACTTGCCGTATTTGCCACGCCCCCCGGCAGGCCCTTTTCCGGGCCGGGGATGCCACAGGCTGCGGCCAGCTTTACCGCATCATAGCCCTGCTTGTGCCGTCGCTTCGCCAGAGCTAACGAACACAGAAGGGACTCCCCCCAAGTCTTTGACGGGTCGTGAGAAAGTATCATTATACCCTGTATCAGTCATCGCGTCTGGCCTGCCACAGCCAGATCAATGGATAGCGTAGATCGCTCGGACGGCTGGGCTTCATCACCTCCTTAAAGCCGCCTGTCATCGCGCCGCTCCATTTGCCGCTCGGAATACAGGGAAAGTACCTATGGCACCGTATATGCAGTTTTCAAGGTCCAGATGAAGGATTGGGAGCTTGTCTGCATATACAGGTGGGTGTGGCACCGTTGAAGGTTCTCACTCACCGAAATGGCATTGTCCCAAAAAATTGTCCTTCTATAAGTCGTGACATTTTCGGGGGTACATTTATAGGGGGTTTAGAAATTTTCTTCTAAAATTTTTTCCAGACGCCGAAGTCCGCGCCGAATACTTTCATGGACAGCATGGAGAGAAACACCTTCCATCTTGGCAATATCCATCAGGGTAATGCCGAGAATATAGTGAGCGTACACACGCTGGCGTTGTTTCTCTGGCAATGAAGAAATCGCCTGGTACAGCCGTTCTTCCTCCAGGTGCCTTTCTACGATCTCCTGCAGCGTTGGGGTAAAAAGAACAGCTTCGCGTTCAATATCATCCCCATAATCAAGAGAAAGGAATGCCTTATGCCGGTATGTACGGCGGCGATATGCCACTTCTTTCCGCTGATATTCTACCAGCACATCCACAACCTCATCGGGCAGGCTGATAAACAGATCCGTTTTATATATTTCCGGGTAAAATTCCCGCAGATTGATTTCTTTCATGGTAATCCTCCAATTTCGATTTTTGAGTGGGTAATGGGCAAATCGAAATCAGAGGGGCGGTGATCTACACCGTACAGGTCCGGCGGCAGGCTTGTCCTGCGCCTTATTTGTAAAAAAGAGCGCCCACCGTACAGCGGTAAGCTGCGCCTGTCGTATTCCGTCACCATCTGACGGAGCAGAATGGAAAATGCAAAATCCTGTCGAATGGAAAAACCCCGCAATCCATCGCAGGATTACGGGGTTTGAATCTCTTTTATATGACCGGCTATGTCGAGGCCGGTATTCTGACCTCGGCAGCATTTTCCATGCCCTCCTTTATTGAAGGAGAGCAGAGTTACCTATTATGTCCACCTCCCTCATTTTGGGGCATTATATAGGGATAAATGCTATAATTCTTCCAGAAGCGTCATGGTTTTACTGAATTTAATCAACAATACATGACAAAATCAGGCATTATCCACACAGCAGAAAAAACGAAAATTTAAGGGTGCGGCAGAAATACCGCACCCTTTCTATACTTCAAATTTATAACCTACACCATAGACGCTTTTCACATATTCCGGCAAATCAGGGGCAACCCGGAGTTTCTTTCGCAGGTTGCTTATATGGTTGTTGATCGCTTTCCGGGAATAGTAGGAATAATCCTCATGCCATACCAGATCCAGGAGCATTTCATAAGTGAATACCCGCTTTGGGTTCAGTATGAGCAAAGCGAAGATTTCAAATTCCTTGACCGTCAGCGGAATTACCTGGCTCCGCACGGTAACAAGGTGCTGCTCCAAGCAGAAATACAAATCACCTTCCCGGATTTCCGTCAATGGCTGATCTGCCTGCGGAGGGATAAAATACTGGCCTCGAAGAAGTGTTAAGTATGGGACATCAGCCGGAATATTGCCAGCCTCATAATCACGAACAAACTGAGCCAGCTCCTTCTTTTGGCAGGGAGAAAGCAGAGTAAATAGCTTTTCACCAATCTGCCTGCCGGAATCTTTTAAATCCAGTACGGCTAATTTCCCATGTTATCACCACCTCCTTAGTCCTCTAAAGCATCTTTCAGTTTTTGAAAAGATTCTTCGCTGATAGCATGTTCCAATCGGCAAGCGTCTCTTTCCGCTGTTTTTGGATCTACACCAGCAGCGATCAATCGTTTGGTAAAAAAACGATGGCGTTCATAAATCTTTTCTGCCACTTCCTTACCCTTAGTCGTTAAAGAAATCGACTTATTATCCTCACGCACTAAGAATCCGCTTTCGCATAGTCTTGTAACCATATTTGTAATAGTCGGCTTTGAACGCTCTAAAAAGGTTGCAAGATCAACGCAGCGAACATCACCTTTCTGACGATCAAGAATCAGAACTGCTTCTAAATAATCTTCACCCGTAGCCCGAAGTTCTTCGGCATAAGATTCGGAAGGTGAAACCGCCTCCTGAGTTTTGTGTTTTTCCCATGCCATCTTTGCGATCATTGAAATCAATAGAGTGCGTCACCTCCTTTTCAGTAGATTCGTGATTATCATTTACCGCGCTGTAACGCAACCAAGTGAGCATATAGCCCGTTCTTTTTCATAAGCTCCTGTGGTGTACCCATTTCGCTTACCTTTCCATCATCCAAAACCACGATTTTATCCGCATTAGCAACTGTCCTCATACGGTGAGCAATCACCATAACGGTCTTATCTTTCAGCAAGACAGAAAGAGCATCCTGTACCAATGTTTCACTCTCAGCATCCATAGAGGCTGTAGCCTCGTCCAAAAGGATTACCGGCGCATTTTTTAGCAATGCTCTCGCAATGGAAATCCGTTGCCGTTCTCCACCGGAAAGGGCGCTGCCATTTTCGCCAATATTCGTCTGATACCCCTGTGGCAGCCGAGAAATAAATTCTTCGCACTGTGCAGCCCTTGCCGCCGCTTTTACTTCTTCGTCAGTTGCACCGCTTCGTCCAAGGCGAATATTCTCCATGACAGTTTCATCAAAGAGAAGTACATCTTGGAAAACAATAGCAAAGTTTTTGAATAATGTTTCCGGTTCTACGCTCTTTACATCGACACCACCTAAAGTGATTTGGCCGGAATCTGCATCCCAGAACCGTGCTGCCAATTTTGAAGCAGTAGATTTGCCGCTTCCCGACGGACCTACTAAGGCGGTGACTTCACCTTGTTTTGCTGTGAAGGAAACGCCTTTCAACACCGGTTCCTCATTATAAGAGAAATGGACATTCTTAAATTCAATGTCAAATCCTTTGTTATTGCAAACATTACTTCCTGTCTGTTCCGGTGTTGCGTCAATCTGTTTCATTCTCTTTACGCTTACCAGTGAAGAAAAGACCTCGGCCATCAACATAAAGCAGCTTGTGAAGGGGTCATAAATTCTGCCAGCAAAAATAAGGTATAAGATAAACATGGGAATCGTGAGGGAGCCAGCCGCCACAAGATAGCCACCTACCAGCAGTACCGCAACAAGGCCAAAGCGCAGAATAAATTGTGCTGTTGTAGTCGCTGCGCCAGGCGCGATCTCATTTCGGAAAGAGCATTTCACCACATAGTCCAGCTTTTTTTCCAGACCGGCCAGATATTCTTCTTCTCTGGAGCAAGATTTCAATTCCTGAATCGTATCAAGATATTCCTGTACTCCATCATAGGCTGCACGTTTAGCGTCCATATTAGCACTTTCTGCCTTAGCCTGTGCCTTTCGTGCTGCAAAGACCACCAGTGCTGCTACGGGAACAGGAATCACAATACAAAGCCCTAACCGCCAATCCATTACAAGCAGACCTATCGCCGTAATGATAAACATGAAAATGGTTCCAAAAAGTTGCGGAAGGGCATTAGAAAACACACGCTCCAGCGCCGTACAATCACCCATGATAGTTGTGGTCAGATCGGAAAGATTTTTCTGCCCGAAGAAGGACAACGGAAGTCTGCGAAGTTTTTCAGCAAGAACAATTCGGCGGTTCGCACTTTCCTCATAAGCCACGGTATAGGTTTTGTTATATTGAAGCCATTGGGTACAAAATACAATAATAAACAAAACCACCGTCATAATGCAAAAAACAGGAATATATTCTGAAATTCCAGATGATTCGCCCGATATTACATTCAGCAGTTCCCAGATTACCATGATTAAAAGGCTGGACGGGATAATTAGGCAAATATTGCTGAGAGTCGTTGCGGCAATCCCTTTATTTAAGTCTTTTGAGCCTTGGTCGCTCAAAGCAAACAGACGCTTTAGCATACTTTCACCTCATTTCCAATATGCCACTGTGTTGTCTTGGTATAGTTCTCCCACATACGGGCATATTCACCATTTTTCTTTACCAATTCGTTATGCCTGCCGCTTTCAACAAGCTCTCCCTGCCGCATGACCAAAATCTGATCGGCATCCTGCACCGTTGAAAGCCGGTGAGCAATCATAATAACTGTTTTTCCCTTTGTAAGCCCCTCAAATGCCTGCTGTATCTGCTGCTCGTTTTCGGGGTCAGCATAGGCTGTAGCCTCGTCAAGTACGATAATAGGTGCATCTTTCAAAATAGCTCTTGCAATCGCAATACGTTGGGTTTCACCCCCCGATAAGTACACACCTTTGCTGCCGACTACTGTATCGATTCCTTTAGGGAATTTAGCCAATATATCATCACATTGAGCCAAATGTGCTGCCCGCATGACTTCTTCTCTTGTTGCACTTGGGCGTCCAGCCCGAATGTTCTCAAATAGACTATCCTTGAACAGTTTTGGGTCCTGGAATACAAAGGCGACCATCTTCATTAAATCTGGATGGGCAATGCTGCGAATGTCTACACCGCCAATTTTAATGCTGCCGGCCTGTGCGTCATAAAATCGGGGAATCAAGCTGGCAGTGGTACTCTTACCGGAGCCGGAATGTCCCACAAGGGCGGTTGTTGTACCGGCTTTTGCACAAAAACTAAGATGAGAAACTGCCGGCTGCTCTGCGCCTTCATAGGTAAAGGTTACTCCTTCAAAAGAAATATCATAGCTTGCAGGGCGTTTCGGTTGTGCAGTTTCTTCCTGCGGTTCTGCGTTCAAAATCATATCAATACGCCGCATGGATTCTTCAGCCTGCATTTTGTAACTCGTCATATAGAGAATCTTGTTCAGCATTACCGCACAGGCCGGTGAAAAAATCACATAAAACAGAAAACTTTGTGTGAACCCAACAAGGTCAGAAGATACCAACCCTATAATCAGTGCAGTAGGAACCAATACAAGGAAGCTGGAATTGATAACGGAATTAAAGGCAACCATACCCTTTTTACAAGACATCGTGTAAGCTAAAGCAAATTTTCGATAGGACTTGATTGCCTCATTAAATTTTGTTATGGACTGCACCGTTTGCCCAAACACCTTCAAGACGGAAATTCCACGGATGTATTCTACCGCCTCGTGATTCATCGTTTCCAACGAGTCCTGATAGGTCTGCATCAGTTTCATGCCTTCCTTGCCCATCAGAGATTTTTGCAGGAAAAAGCCGATTCCAAAAAGCAGAAGTAGTGGTACACCAATGCGCCAGTCAAACAGAAGCATTAAAATCAGGCTTACTACCATAGTTACTTGTGCGCCAACCAAGTCTGGAAGTTGATGGGCTATAAAAGTTTCTGTTTGAAAACTATTTTCGTCAATGATTTTCCGCAGTTTGCCGCTGGGATTGGTATCAAAATATCCCATAGGCATTTTCGCCAGATGTTTCAGCGCAGCCATTTTTAGATTCTTTTCGGTATGAAACGCCGTCACATGAGAGCATAGCAAAGCACAGAAATATAATGCCAGACCGATCAGCTCCAAAACTAAGGCAATCATTCCCCAGCGAACTAAACTTTGCGTGTCCAAAGCACTGCCGGTAAAGACATTTACCAATTCACGTGCTGCAAAATAGACGCAGAGGAATGGTCCTAAAATAAAGATGGCACTAACACCGGATAAAATACGGGATATATTCAATAAACTGCGTTTTTCTCCTGTAAATTCGAGAAGCCGCTTTATCCCGCCGTTCTTTTGTTTCATCGAAACAAAGCCTCCTTTCAAATTGGTTAGCAATAACTAACCTTTTCTTTCATTATAATTGGTGGAAAATATACATTCAACGACCTATCAGGTATATTGTTACTCCAATCAGCTCACGATAAAAGGTGAAAGAAAAGGCGGCTGGCGAAAGCCGCCTTTTCCCACAGGCAATCAGTTTACTTTTATGTTTTGAACGGATGTAAAATTAGAATCCATAGGGAATGTATAGTCGGTGATTTTATCGCTGTAAATTGCCAGTTGGTGCATATATACAAGAGGGGTTGTCAGTTCTTCATCGGCGATTGTTGTTAAAATCGTTTGATAAATTTCCTGAATCCTCGTTTCATCGGTAGAAGAATCCAATTCAGCAACCAGATCCGCAAGTTCCGGCTGGGTGGAGCCTAAAAGCATCACAATAGGATCCATGGAAGTCTGAGGGTTAATATTCGTAACAACATTAGCCGGATCATAAAAACCGCCTTGAGTTTTGAATACCGTCAAACCATAATCCCCGCTTTGAACCATAGCATACCAATCCATCATTGCGGCAGACTGGGGTGTTAATTCAATGCCAATTTTCTGTGCTTGATTGCAGATGTAGACAACCAAGTTATCGTCCGAAGCAGAGCCGGTCTGATACAGGAAAGCAGCCGAAATATTTGCCCCATCCTTTTCCCGGATTCCGTCACCGTCTGTATCAACATATCCAGCTTCATCCAACATTTGATTTGCCGCATCAATATCAAAGGTTGCCTCTGAAAGCTCCAAATCACAATACGGCAGGTCTGTGGAGAAAAAGCTGTCTGCCCGATCATGCAAGCCACCATAAATGCTGTCTGCTACGGCATCTTTATCAATAGCAGAGGCAATCGCCTTTCGGATAACCGAATCGCCAAAAACAGTATCGTTCAGGTTATATCCCACATAGTAAGTCTGCAAAGCCTTATCATCGATTTGTGCTCCAAAGCCTTCGGTCTGGCTGATTTCGTCATAACTTTCAGCAGAAACATTTTTGATACCGGATATAAAATCAACTTCTCCATTTTTCAGCGCAAGAATCTTGGCATCATTATCAGGGATGCTCTTAATAGAAAAGCTATCTACTTCCGGTGTTTCACCCCAATAGTTGGGATTGCGTACAAAATTCCATGTCTGGCCATCATTGTCCCCTTCGTACATATATGGGCCGGTTCCATAGGTGGCTGTCCGAAAAGTATCTTTAGCGGTTAAATCATCATTCAACTGCTCGCTGGAGACAATACCAAAAGGATTGGCAAGGCAAAGTTCCCGCAAAGTATTATAGTAAGGCTGCGTCAGCCGAAGTTCTACTGTATAATCCCCGGTGGCTTCGGCACTTTCAATGATTGTAGAAAGGCGTCCATACCCTCCGTTATACTGGCCGAGATTTACAGGCACAGCCATCAATGATTTTGCCACATCTTCGGCGGTCAGATCTGAGCCATCCGAAAACTTAACGCCTTCTCTGATCTGGAAGGTATACACCAGTCCGTCATCACTCATAGACCAATCTTCGGCCAGAGATCCGACCAGTTCATTATTTTCATTGTATGTCACCAGCGTATCATAGAAACTGGTGAGGTAATAGGTAATATCGTACTGGCTGGAAGATACTTCGGGAGTGAGGATCGTATAGAAATATTCAAATCCCCAGCTTTCAGCCAAATTAACATGTACGGCCTCTGTTCCTGTTGTCCCTGAACCGGATTCTGCTGATTCCTTATTGTTGGAGCAGGCCGCAAGGGAAACAACCATCGCTGCGGACAGCAGAGCTGCCGCTAATCGTTTGAATTTCATCGTGTGATTTTCCTTTCTTGATTTTTATTTACCCAAATTCATTGGATTCCAAATTAAATAATTCCACTGGCTTCTAACAGCACTTTGCTATACGGCTGCTGAAATACCGAAGGATCCCCGGAAAAAGTGACCTGCTCAACCAGTTTCGAACTCCGCATCACAAGAATTTCATCTGCCACTACTACAGCAAGTTCCATGTCGTGGGTAATGAAAATCAAAGTGAAGCCGACCTCTTTTTGGAGATCAATGATTTCCTCCACAATTTTTTTCCGAAGCGGCAGGTCAAAACCGTTTGTAGCTTCATCGAAAATTAAGCACTCCGGTTCCGCAGCCAACGCTCGTGCTATCGCAATACGCTTTTGCTCACCACCGGACAATTCCGAAGGAAGCCGTGCATAGTAGGACACCGGAAGATTACAAAGTGTCAGCAATTCTTCGCACCGCTTTTTCCGCCGCGCTTTGTCCATACCAAAAAAGCAGATCAGCGGTTCCTCAATGGATTTTCCTACAGACATCTTTGGATCCAATGCCGAAGCGGAATTTTGTTGGATAATCTGCACTCTCTTAAAATGTTCCTTCCGGGCTTTATAGCGCCTGCCATATAGCGGCATATTATCAAAATATACATTTCCGCCATCCGGTTTTTGCAGTCCAGCAATCATCCGTGCAAGTGTTGTTTTCCCAGAGCCAGATTCACCGACAATCGCATAACGTCCTCCATTTTTGAAAACGGCACTGATCGGCGATACCGCTGTAAATCTGTTTTGTGAAAACGAGCCTTCTGAAAAAGTACAGCTTAAATCTCTTGTTTCAATCAATCGTCACCCCTCCTTTCTAAACGGCACGCACCTAAGAGATAGGCGGTATATTCTTCTTTGGGAGCCTTGATAATTTCCTGAGTATTTCCAGCTTCAATTACTTTTCCGTGGTTCATTATCAGCAAATGATCGGAAAAGGAGGCGGCACGCAGATCGTGGGTAACAAAGAGTACAGACATACCCTCTGTGCAAAGTTTTTTCAGTTCCTTCATCAGCTCCATACGATTACAGGCATCAATAGCCGTGGTTGCTTCATCCGCAATTAAAATCTGCGGTTCATTGATAAGCGCAGCAGTTATCATCAACCGCTGCAGCATGCCGCCGGAAAGGGCAAAAGGATAACTTTTCAATATCCTGTCTGTATCCTCTAACCCCAGCCGCCGTAAAGTTTTGTCAAATAAAGTGTGCATTTCCGCTTTGGAAGAACGATCATGGTGCAGCCGATAGGTTTTCTCCAACTGCTTTCCTACACGTATCGAAGGATTGAAAGCTGTCATTGGATTTTGCATGATGAAACATATTTCTTTCCCATAGATCTGTTTTCGGTCCTTTTTGTGCAGGGCCAGAAGATCAATCCCTTGAAAAATAATCTGGCCCGTAGCCTGGTAAGCGGAACCAAGCAACCCCATAATCGCTTTGCAGATCGTTGTTTTTCCCGCACCTGAACTTCCGACAATCGAAAGCATTTCTCCCTTTTCAATTTGAAAAGATATGTTTTCTGCTACAGGCTCACCGGAGGGGAGAGAAATCGTAAGTTTTTTCACTTCAAGTGGCACTGATTTCGTCCTCCTTTCCAATCCTGTCACGCAGACCTTCGCCCAAGAGATTGAAACCGGCACAGCAGACAATCAAGCAGATACCGGGGTATATTATCAGGCTGGGATTGATGTAAATGCTGCTTCTGGCTTCATCCAGCATGGCGCCCCATTCCGGTGTGCCTGCAATCAAACCCACCCCCAAAAATGCAAAACTGGAAACAGACATAATCGCAGTTGCAATTCCGGTTGTAAAATAAACAATAAACTGTGGAAGCACATTTGGAATCAAATGGCGGGTCACAATACGAAAGTTAGAGGCACCGGAAATTTTGGAGGCTTCTATGTATTCTTTTCCACACTCTGTTTTTGCGTAAGAACGTACCATCCGCAAAAACCATGAAGCCATGGAAATGCCAATCGCAATTATGATGCTGGCAACCGAATCATCCACAGCCGAAACCAGCGACATCGCAATGACGATTAAAGGAAAAGCCATTAAAATATCGCACACCAGCCGCATGATTTCGTCCAATATACCGCCTTTATAGCTGGAATAACAGCCAACAAAAAGGGTTATCGCCGCAATGACAATCAACACAGGAATGGACAGGCCGAGAGAGTATCTTGCCCCATAAATCAGGCGTGACAATTCACACCGTCCCATCTGGTCGCAGCCCAAAGGGTATTCGGCAGATGGTGGTGCATTTTTCAAGGCAAGATTTGTTGCATTGGGATCATTGGGTGCCAATATGGGAGCGGCAACAGCCAATATTACAAAGAGGGCAATTAAGGCGATTCCTATCATAATTTGTGGTTTTCTTTTCATACACGCTTCCTCCTATATGCCGGGCATATCATACTGGAAAGGATGTCTGCTACTGTATTAAATAGAACGAAAAGAACTGCACACACCAAAATAGCCCCGGATATTCCATATACATCCATGCTTTCGCAGGATTCCATCAGATAGATTCCAAGCCCATCAATGGAAAACACGCTTTCCACCAAGGCAGATGTTCCAAACAATGCGGCACAGTATTGAGCGAATAAAGTGATTGCCGCAGGCAGAGCGTTACGCAAAACCTCTCCAAAAACAATCTGTGAATTAGAAAATCCCCTTGCTTTGGCATAAAGCACATAATCGCTTTTAAGTTCATTTAGAACAGAGGCGCGTAGCACTCTTGTCGATATACAGATGATTGGCACTGCCATAGCGATTGAGGGTAGTATCAGCGATTTTATGCTGCCATCTGCAATGACATGAAAAATCGGAATGTTCACTGCGAAAGCCGTCAAAAGAATAAGGGCCAGCCAAAAACTTGGGACGCAGATTCCAATGATACAGATAATCCGCGTTACATTGTCAAAGATACCATTCTTCCGTATCACCGAAATCGCCGATAGGATGACTGTAAACAAAATTACCCACGCCATTGCCATGACTATGACAGTACAAGTGACTGGCAGGGCAGCTTTTATGTTTTCAATCACCGGCTGCCTGTTTGTAATGGCAGTGCCCAGATCACCAGTTGCCACACCGGTTATGTAGTCAAAATATCTTTCGTGGAACGGCGCATCCAAACCAAGCTGTTCCCTCACTGCTTGAATTTGTTCCTCTGTAGCAAAAATACTGTTTTTCCTTACAATCATTTCCGCTGGATCCGTGCCAGTAAACACCTGCAAGCAGAAACTTAAAGTTACAACGCCCCAGATCACGATGATAAAACTAACGAGGCGTTTCAAAATTCTTCTCCCAATACTTCCCTTGTTTAACACATCCATGTCACTCGCTTTCTTTATATAGTTAGCAACGCCTAACCCATGACTTTGAAAAAGAGCCGCAACACTGCGGCTCTTTCATTAACTCTTATTGCCACCGGCTATTGTTAATTATAGCAGGCCGAAAAGGGTGGCTTCTATAACCAAGCGGGTGAATTTTTAATTCAATTAGCTCACCACGATTTGCAGCGATATGCAAACGGAGTAACGCCCATAATTGACTTAAAAGCGGCGGAAAACTTGCTTTGATTTTCATATCCGGCAGCCTCGGCTACTTCGCAGATACTAAGCTGTGGTTCGGAAACAAGCAGTTCCGCAGCAGCCTCCATACGCTTTATTTTCATAAAGGTACCTATCGAGTTGCCAGCGATAGAAGTAAAACACCGCTTCATGCTGGATTCTGCCACATGGAACATCTCTGCCAGTTGAGAGATCGTTATTTTGGAAAAAGGGTTCTCAATGATATATTGGTATGCTTGTTGTGTCCCTTTGGAAACATCCTCAGAAAACTGTCGGGGTTTTTTCACATAGCTGGCATCCAATAGGCTTAAAAACAGCAAAAGTTCGATCACTTTAATCCAGAAATACGGAATCCGGATTCTCTCATCCACCCGATAAAGTTCGCTGAAAATATGATCTATTTCATGCTTAGACTTAATCAAAAGAGAACGTCCATCACCACATAGAGTATCACGGATTTGCTGCAGGTTAATATCTCCTTGCCGAAAATCTGTATTGAGGGTCTTTTGAGCTCCTTCCATTTCTAAGAGAACAGTAATACCACGATATTTTTTTAACGGAATCCTTGAACCAACAAATAACTGTTGCCCTTTACAAAGATTACTAACCGATAAATCTCCTTCACCTAAAAAGCTAACAGAGCCACCGGCCAATTCACACTCATAGCATCCTTCCAGACAGTGATCGATTTGAAGAAAATCCTCTTTCGGAATTAAAGGTTGATAGCAGGAATCCATATTGAGATGATTATATGTTATCTGTATTCCAGGGGCCACATCATAACAGGTCATTTCTCCGGTTCCGGTATCTGTGCTTTGTTGAAGAATCAAATTTGCACTTTTTTCTTTTTTTTCAGGAAAATATATATCGTGAAGCTGTGATTGTTTCATCGCCGCTTCCATCAAATCACCCCATTTCATTCTTCTTGATTAGCCACAACTAACCACGATATATACTACTACATCCTCATTAAAAATGCAAGGTGTTAGCAAATCGGCAAGCAATGCAATCTTACGTAAGATTGCGTATTTAGCAGAAATCCCGTTCCCGGAATTCCTGCTAAATGCTTGTTGGTGACATATCCCCAAACCCCTGAAATCATTGCCGGTGGCAATGGCTGCGCATTCCGTTGGAACGCTGAAAGCGAAAAGCAGACAAACCTTATTGACGGGATTTTTCTGTGCTGCGCTGCGGTTGTGGCGGGGAAGAAATCTCCAATAGATATTCCACATTGGCCCGAACATTATGAAGTTCTTTCATATCATTTTTGGCCTGCTTATAGGCAGAATAGGCTTTCCGTTTTTGTTCCAGAAGGTCGGTGTATTCCTCCCGGAGAGATTTGACAGAGGGGAGCTTTTTGATTCCCAACTCGTCAAAATGATTCTTTGCCGCCTGGTGCAACAAAATTTCAGCCTCATGTGCTGTTCGGAATTTTTTGCTGTACCCGGCTTTGCGATATTCTACATAGACAGCCCTCGTTTTCGCATAGTTTACGATCTGCTTTTGCAGCTCGGCATTGGCATTCATTCTTGACTCCAGATCTTTGATCTGAACGGATAAGGTATTGAAATTAGTGGTAGTGGCGTTGGCTTTTTCCAGAAGATCCTCATAACCCATATCGCCATGTTCTTTTAAATAGAGCACTGCCTGAGAAAGCTGCTTTAGATTGAACACTTTTGCCCAGCGCTCATAACCAGGCCCCTTGCCGGAACGGATTGCAGCTTCAATATCAACCAGCAATCCAACTTTGGAAACCGTTTTTTTAGAAAAGGCATGGCGGGGTTTTACTGTCCGTGTACCGGCAATCCGTTTTTTGATGGCCTGTTCTGTATAATCGCCTTTGAGCGTATCGCATCGGGTATAATTTTCTTGTCCCGGAACTCGGAACCGAAGATGTTTTCTTTCACGGTTGACTTCCAGCCCAGCAGTTTCCAGCTTCTGTAGAAGTTCCTCAAAATCTTTTGGCTTTTCCTCTAATGCAGCATCAATAGCAATGCGTATCTGCTCCTGAAAGGAAGGCTGCTTTTTATTTCCCAGCCATGTGCCATAATGCTCCCGGCTGGGTTTCGGATTTTCTACAATCGAAAGTCCATGCTCCAAACACAGCTTGTCATTCATTCGCCGGATTGCCCAGGTAGAGCCCCAGAAGTTGCGAAATTTTTTCTGACAGTCCAGTGTAGTAGAGTTGATAATGATGTGATTATGGACATGGTGCTTATCCACATGGGTGCAGACAACAAAGGCATGGTTTCCTTTTGTGAGCTTCAGTGCCAGATCCCTGCCGATCTGATTAGCTTCTTCTGGCGTAACTTCGCCGGGCTTAAATGCCTGACGGAGATGGTAGGCGATCACATCATCTGCACCCTGATTTCTGCCGGTCAGATTTGCATACTGTCGTTTGGACAGAAGAAACTCTGCATCAGCAAGCCGGGTATCACACTCATAGCCATAAATGAATTTTCCAAAATCGGTTTTCTGCGGATTTTCTACATAATCAATAATATCTGAGATCGCAGTAGAGATATTCCGACCTTTTCCTACATGCAGAGGCATCAGTCTTGTGGTCGCTATTTTCGTCACCTCCTTAACTTAATTCCAATCAGAGAAGTTATAATTGCAGAAAAAGAGCGGGGCTGCCTATGCGCCCCGCCAAATCTGCTTAACCAAATATAAAATCCTTTAAGGCACTGTTTGCCCCGCCAATGATCCCTACCAGCCATGCAGCCGCCAGAGGCAGACCGTATGGACTGATAAGAAAGGCGATCATAAGCCATGCAAGACCCGGCAAAAATCCTGCGACAAAGAACAGCACCAATGCCGCCAGAAAGATGATCCCAGAAAGAATCCCAAGTACCGCACCGGAAAGAACCACTAAAAATTTACATACCAGATAAAGAATCCCCGTAACCAGCATAAAGGGAAGTGCCAGTAATTTACCTATCAAACGCATACGCTTTGCCTCCTTTCAGAAGGGCATCTGCCCTTATAAAAATTTTACCGTGACGGCAAAAAGAAAGCAACGGCTTTCCGGCTGTTTATGAAATGTTTGCAAATCCCCGGATCAGTTTGTCCATGCCATCCCAAAGGCTGTCCAGACGGGTGCGGATGTCATCTATATCTGCGGCATAAATATTGCCGGTCTCATTGGCCCGTCTGGTATATTGGTTTAAGTTATTGGAACAAATGCGGAGAAGCCGGATCATTTCCTGAATATCTCCCATATCAAGGTGAATGATGTAACCGTCTACGGCCATCTTTCGCAGATATGCCGACAGGTTGGTAATGCCAAGTTCCGCCATGCGTTCTTTTACCAGTTCGGCCTCCGGTTCGGACATGACAAATTCGACGCGGACGGATTTTTTGTTATGCCCGCCCTTCATCGTTCCAACCCTCTTTTATGAGATGAGACCTCCTGTGTTGAAACCACCGTCTTTGCTCTTTTGAGTTTTTCCCGCAGGGTGGTCTTTTCCAGCTTATCAAGATATTCCTCCAGATTTCCGGCTGTCGCATGATAGCTGCGTTTGAAGCGTTCCCGTTTTAGAATCATCATCAGCTCCGGCTCATTTTCCGGCAGATAAGTCATTGTTTTAGGGGCTCCATGCTCTGGCATAAACCGGTTCATAAGCTGTCTCCGTTCCTGATAGGGAATCGTGATAACATTTCCATCCGCAAATGCAACGGCTACATTTCCGATTGGACAGGTCAGCTTTTTCATCCGTTCCACATGTTCTCTATAATTTAGCGGATAGAGATTGCCAAATATTTTTCCGTCCCTGACTTCTTTCAAAGAGATGGCATAAGCCAAAACGGGATCATTTGTCTGTTCCTGGTAAAACCGCCACACTTTATTTTCATGGCTTCCATCCAGATAAACTTCCCGTTCGCGCAGGGTATAGGTTCCGCAAGGGCGTGACATCCAAAGAAGCTGTTTATCCTCTGAACGGTCTGACACAGCCAGTTTTGAAATCAGTTCCTTATCCAGGTCAAAGTCCTCTTTATAATGTTGGGTATGAAGATCTACGATACGGGAAAGAGCACCCAAAAGATCTACATCCTCAAATCTTACCCCGGCCATCAGCGTTCCCTTTCCGACACAGGAGGGATCATCTGCCTTGCTTCATGCTCCGGTTTGTCTGCTTTCAAACGGTCCATCAAAGACGGCTTTGCTTCCGGCACCAGCTCCCGGATTTCTTCATCCGTCTGTCCGTCTGTCAGATCCGGGCGCACAGGAGGTTCGTTGTTCAGCCTGCCATCCAGCATATTGTAGTTCCCGGTTTGTCCTTCCTCATAAAGTTCCGCATTGCGAAGATAACTTTCCGGCGCCTGAAACGGCTGTCCGGCAAACAGAATTTCTCTTTGGGTGGTAAACTGTGCAAGGACCCCATTTTGCAGTCTCGCAAATTCTTCATACTGGCGCAAGGTAAGCCCTCGTTCCAACATTTCCGTCTGGGTATGCGCCCAGCCTTCTCCATAAAGAAAATAATACATATCGGGCTGATCACAGACAAAACACAGGGAACCGTCCTGATTGTCATAGTAAGATGGCTGCATATCCTGGTAATGGCAACGTTCCTCACGCCCCAAATACACACGGTTGTCCGCACCCAGCATAGCGACCATACCCGCGTAATTACTATGGACCGCAGAGCGGATTTCTACCAGCGGATCTGTTTGAGAAGGAATCTGTCGGCCCGGAATCTCGTTTTGTTTTTCCGCTGCATCATTTCTTGGTATTACTTCTTCATGGCTGCGCGCATCCAGTTCCGGTTGAGATGTTCCTTTCCGAACAGCGCCGGGTTCCGGTTCTTTTTCTTTCACATAGTATCGGACATTTGCTGTCGTATGCTCGTTGGCTTCCTTTGCATAGTTTTCAGCGTCGGCTTTGCTATCAAACCCCAACGGTTTTCCATTTTCCTTGCACCAGCTTTGTGCCGGTCCGAAAATAGAAGTGCTGCTTCGTACTGCCCATACACCATAGGTCCGTTTCCTTTCCATTTCGCATCCCTCCTTATCGTTCCTGCTGTTTGGAAGTTTGTTGCTTTTTTACTGGGTCTGCCGGTTTTGTTGCCTTTAGCTGCTGACGGAGAGAATTCTTATGCTCCGGTTCGGAATCTGTGATGTTGACATATTCGCCAATGATACAGAGCGCTTCTCCATAACTGCCGGAAGCAAATACCCGGTCAGACATTTCTTTTGCCTGTTCTTTTAGACCATGCTCCCGCAAAGTACGGGAAGCAATACCAAGCAGATTAAAAATGTTCCCATCTGCTCCGATCAGAGGGCAGTCCGGTTTATCTGCCAATGGTTCCGGTGTTTCTATAAATCCGCCTAAATAATTCGGCACAAAGTCCGACAGCCATGTGCCGCCATAGACTTCATGGGTCTGTAAACGCCACAGGGCAAGTTTCCCTATATCCAGTTTCACATCATCAAAAGGGTAAAGCAGACAGGTCAGTTCTCCGTGCTGAAAAGCAAACACATTTTCAAACTGGCTGCCATCTTTCAATATGCCTGCATTTGTCAGCATTTCGTTGATCCCGTCCACCCATTCTGTCAGATCTCCGCCGCAGCCCTGTAAAATCAGTCCTTCCTTATCCGGCATACGGCGAAGATCCTCTGCAGTAATCGTGTTGATATTCAAAAAATCGCCTCCTATCGTTTTTGTTAAAATATAAGTTTTGTCCGCAACTTAACCTCATTTCAAAGCACCGGAGTATTCTTATACAGCTCCCTTAAAAACAGATGCGAATAGCCATTGAAAATCAAGGACTTTTGGGGCTAAGTTGCGGACATATCATGGTTGGTTTTGCCGCTGCCGGCGTTTGCGTTTCCGCTCGGATTTCCGTCTTGCATAGACCCGGCAGGCATCGGAGCAATATGCCTGGCTGGTTATAGGAAGATATGATTTTCCACACACAGAGCATATTTTCTGTCTCATGGAGGTGTCCCCGCCGGTAATGGCTGATTCCAGTGCTGCATCCACCGGCAACACCGCTTTTTCAAAGTACCGGCAATAAGCACCGGTCCACCATTTATTCAGCATGTAGCAAGGGCTGTCCAGGGGAAGGCAGATCTTATCCTGAGAGTCATAGTTGGCGCAAAGCTCTGTAACCAGCTTTCGGATTGCAGACTGCTCCGAGCGTTTTAATTCCCTCTCTGCCATAATGCCTACCTTTCCGGGTCACTGCTTTGTCTGCCGCCGGAAATTCCGGTTGCATCAGTAACATTCCTGGACTGTGAAAGGGCATCGGCGATAGAGTTCCGCTTTTTCTGTTTTGGTTCATGGTAAATAAAAAGTTCGTTTTTTCCCGGTACATACAACAAGCCATTTTCTTCGCAGCGGAAAATATCACATTCTTTGTCAGTTGAAACAGCATAAAACCCTCTATAATCAAAGGGTACCTTTTGCCGCTCCTGATAGGTACACAGCCCTAAGTTGGGGTCACTTGCCAGCCGTTTCGATATGGCGAAAAAGTCGCCTTCTTTTTTGTAAAATTTTCGTATGGGCGTGAAGTGATAACCTCCATATTCAAAGGTTTTTCGATCAATCATTTGCGCCTGCCTTTCTTTACGGGAAATTCCAGCTTGAAATTCACATATTTACCGCCGGTATCATCCAGGATCACTTCCGCATCATAGGTCCTTCCTGTTTTTTCACTGTAAAGCCCGGACATAGAAATGCGGCCCTCTTTCAAAAGAGCCGCTGCCACAGACTTTGTGATAGATTTTTTCTTGCTGGAAAAGAAACGGTTATCTTTCCAAAGAGCAAAAGAACATTCCCTGTTGCCGCAGAAAAAACCTTTCTTTCCTTCAAATACCGGGGCACCGCAGCGGGGACATACCCCCACGGCTTCGTGTGCAGTTCCTTTGGAAGAAGGAAACAGATCCGCAAAACGTTCTTCCGGGGTAGTATGTTCTTTTACCAGCGTCCGGCTCATATCTGCAATCTGATCCATAAAAGATGTTGCCGACAGTTCGCCATGTTCCACTTGTTTCAGCATGGATTCCCATTCTGCAGTTAAGATGGGAGATTTGATATTGTCCGGCAGGACTGCGATCAGGTTCTTTCCTTTTTCCGTAGGAATGAGCTGCTTTTTCTTTCGCTGTACAAATCCGGCAGAAACCAGCTTTTCCAGTGTTGCCGCACGGGTAGCCGGAGTACCCAATCCTTTACGCTCGGCATCTTCCGGCATATCTTCCGCACCGGCAGTCTCCATAGCGGACAGCAGTGTGTCCTCCGTATAGTGTTTCGGCGGTGAAGTTTTCCCTTCACGGAGACTTGCTGATACAGCTTCAAAAGTCTGTCCTTCCTGCAGCACAGGGAGAGCGACAGCTTCATTTTCTTTGTGTTCCGTTTCACTCTGCCTGATACTCATACGGTGAATCCGTTCCACCTCTTTCCAGCCGGACTGTAAAATAGTCTTTCCTTTTGCCGTAAAAGTATATCCCTGGCAGTCCAATATAGCGGTGACCGCTTCAAATCGGTGTACCTGCGTTGTGGCACAAAGCAGTCTGACGGCAAGCAGGGTAAGCACATCCCGCTCCCCGGAAGGAAGCTCTGACAGGTCTGTCCGTGCGATTTCCACAGTTGGGATAATGGCATGGTGGTCAGTCACTTTGCTGTCATCTGTTACCCGGTCAATGTCCGGCTCTCCGGCGTAGCCTTTTCCAAAGATCATATTGTCACGCAGCCACAGGATCAGGGAAGCGGCGGTTGCCTGCATGTCCTTCGTCAAATACTGGCTGTCCGTTCTCGGATAGGTTGCCAGCTTCTTTTCATAGAGAGATTGCACATAATCAAGGGTCTGTTGAGCCGTATAGCCATAAATACGGTTACATTCCCTTTGCAGAGTTGTAAGGTCATAAAGGCGGGGAGGCTGTATAGTTTTTACCTGCTTTTCCACAGAACGCACAAAAGCGGAGTTGTGGTCACAGTCCATACGGATTTTTTCAGCCTCGGATCGTTCCGTCATTTTTTCGCCGGAAGCAGTAAAACCTCCGCAGGTGATTTCCGGCACATAAAAAGGCTTACTGATGAAGGATTCAATATCCGACTCACGCTGTACCAAAAGTGCCAGTGTCGGTGACATAACACGGCCGACATTTAGGGTGACACCATACAGGACAGAAAAAAGCCGGGTGGCATTGATCCCGATCAGCCAGTCGGCTCCTGCCCGGCAGACCGCCGCATCATAGAGCTTATCGTAATCACTGCCGGGGTGGAGATGGTCAAAGCCCTCACGGATCGCCGCATCCTCCATACTGGAAATCCAAAGGCGCTCCATAGGCTTTTTACATCCGGCATATTCATAGACCAGACGGAAGATCAGTTCTCCTTCTCGTCCGGCATCCGTAGCGCATACCACGGAATCCACCCGTTTGTCCTTCATCAATCGGCACAAAAGGGCAAGCTGCGTTTTCTTATCCTTTGGCACTTCATATTTCCAGTTTTCCGGTAGAATCGGAAGATCCTCATACCGCCATTTGGCGTACTGTTCTTTGTAAGCCTCCGGCTGTGCCAGTTCCAAAAGATGTCCCACGCACCAGCTCACCAGATAGCCGGAACCCTCGAGATAACCGTCTTTTCTTTCCGTTGCGCCTAATACTGCTGCCAGTGACATAGCAACAGAGGGCTTTTCTGCAATCACAAGTTTCAATTTTTATTCCTCCTTCATAGTTTCAAATTCTTTATCCGCAAGTTTTCCGGTTTGCATAAGACACATCAACATAACGCCGGAAGCCATTCCTCCGGCAAAGGTAAGGAAATGTGAAATCAGGTTCCACATAAGCATTCCTCCTAAAAATGGGTAAAGAAAAACGCCCACTTCAAAGTGAGCGCATCAACAGGTATCTATTTTGTTTTTGGTTTCAAGTGATCCGGCAGGACGATTTCTCCAACTGGGATTTCCCGCAGTTCCTTCTTCATCCGATGGGTAAAGCGGATCGTCTTTGCTGTACCTCCGGTTTCCCGTCCGTCATATACAGCGATCACTCGGTCGGAGTGTTCCACCATATAACGATTTCTGTGGGAGTAGACGCTTGGGAGATATTTTTCCTGTATCACAACAACATCCGCACAAGCCTCCAGCAGTTCACGGGTTCTTGTTTTCTTATTTAGGCTGTCCAGACGCTTGCGGTAAGGGATCACTGCGATCAGCTCCAGTGCCGGGGTGGTCTGCTTTCTTTCCAGCACCAGCTCCACAAAATACTGGTCTACGCCATCTGCAAAACCGCTCATAAAACAGGTGAACCCATCTGTAACAGCAGCATCGATCTCATGTGCCAAGGCTGTTTTTATTTTGTTGATCTCATTCTGCGGTAAATCCCTGTGTCCGGTAACACAGCAAGTTTTTCCTTTCATCGGTCATCCCTCCATCTGATAGGTAAAATTCTTCACTTTTCATATAGTAATAGATTTAATTTAGCAAGTCAACGATAATACCCTTTTTCCTTTTGCGGATAATAAAGGGGGCGTGAGGTACAATCTATTACAGAATGGGAGGTGAAGGCGATGTATGAAGATTTTGTCCCGGAACGATTAGCGAAGCTGCGGACACAAAAAGGAGTTTCCGCACGCGATATGTCTTTATCGTTAGGTCAGGCAAACAACTACATCAATAATATTGAGAATAAAAAGTCACTTCCCGCTATGCAGTCTTTTTTCTACATCTGCGAATATCTGGGTGTGACACCGCAGGAATTCTTTGATGAAGGAAATACCTACCCGGAAACCTTAAAGGAATTCATTGCAGAGGCAAGACAGCTTGATCCTCAATCCATGCAATATATCCTCGGTATTATGAAAGAACTCAATAGCAGAAAGTAAGCGGTCACGGTAATGGCCGCTTTTTTCGTGACTTTCTTTATTATATTTTATAATGTTCTCGAAATGTCCGCTCCCTATACCGATAAGTATTCAAAAACTGTTCTCCAAACAGCCTTTTTCTATTCGCCGGTACTGCCAAAGCTGCCGGTTCCTCGTTCTGTTCCCAGATCGGTTACAAAATCCGCAATGACGATCGGCGTGATCACAAGCTGCCCGATACGGGCTCCCTTAAAAAGAGACTGCGCCTGATTGCTTACATTGCTGATGATCGCATGGATCTCTCCACGGTAGCCGGAATCCACAGGCGGCAGTGCACAGACCAGACCTTTTACCGCCATGCTGGTACGGGGAAAGATATATCCCGCATATCCATCCGGTATTTCCAGTCCAAAACCCAAAGGAATTTTGGCGATTTCTCCGGGCTGTAAGGTACAGTCATAGGGCAGATAAACATCCGCTCCGGCATCATTGCCATGCGGACGGTAAGGACGCTGGTGCTCCGGTACGCCAAAGTCGATCAGTTTTATTTTCATCGGCAGTCTCCTTCCCAAAGAGCAGGATAATCTTTTTCCAAAATATCCTCTGGCGTCATATTTGCCTGCAGTTTTCGTCCGCAGGTCATTTTCCCTTCCAGACATCGATCCATCTGACAAAAAGGCCCGGTCAGTGATGGGGCAAACAAAGTAGGGCTTAGTTCATAAAGTTCTTTCCAGACCTTTAGCAGCACGATCCTTGTTTCATCTGTATTTCTCCGGCATACCCGCTGGCTGATGATATGTTTCCACTGATAAGGGGTGGCGCTGATGAGCAGTACATTCCGCAATCCCTGGGGCGTGGCATAGCCGGCCGCATCGTGCCCGCTTCCGGCAGTGCACAGGGCTTCATAACATTTCATGCTTTCATTACAGCTTTTTAAGTACAGTTCCCGTACCACTGCCGAAGCCGTCATAATAGAATACGGGACAGCGAAATCCGCCTGTCCCGTATAGTTGCTGTACTGCAGCGATGCACTCATAAATTTTACTTCGTTCTGGTGGCGGGTGATCTGCGCCAGAAAACGCCTGCTGGCGCCGACAATGGCTACCGTGATCACCGCAAATTTCTGGATGGTAGGATGGGGAAGCGCCCCCATAGCTGCTACTGTCTGAACGCTGAATGATTTTTCGTAGAGCTCCATCAGGTCGTCCATTGAGGCAATCTTATGTCCCTGCTGGGTAAGCCTTGCCGCAAAGACCATGTTTTTTTCTGCTTCCGCTACCGCCTGGCAGTTCAAAATTTTTACTTCAATCTGTTTAATTGGTATGTCCCTCCTTTACAATCGCTTTCAGTAAGAACAGATAGTTAAGACTGTCTGTGATCTTTTCGTCCCATGTGTCCATCGGATAAACCACTTCTTCGGCAAAGCACATATCGTATAGAGAAACAATATGCTTTGCCAGCATACCGGCAAGGGCACGCTGGGGCGTTGTGTGCTGTAAAGCTGCCGCTACCTTAAATGCACCCAGCCGGTCCGGGTCATCCCCGGTGTATTCTTTGGTTTTCCGTTTCAAGGTATCAGCACAGAGCCGCACCTGTTCGTCAAAAACGGCATTGACTTCATTTTGCGTAATATAGCATCCCTCCTTTGAAAACAAGAAACCGGCTATTCTAAAGCATCTTAGAATAGCCGGCAAATAAATGGATATGTAATTGTTTATAGTGTATTGATCTCTTTTTCCAGTTCCTGGACCGCTGCTATGACTGTCTCAAATGTCGGAACATCCCCATACAACATATCCTGCATAGAGTTATAGTCCGCTTCCAATGCTGCAAACCGATATTCCGGCGGGAGTAATTTTAATGTGCCCGGCACAGCCTCCGGGTACTTCGCCCATGATCTGGGATAGAATTTCATTTTGAAATCTACAACTTTCTTCAGGAGGTCAAGCCTGGAAAAAGCAGCTTCTTTAACCGGTGTTGCAGCCATGCGGTAGAGATCATAATAATGTCTGGAATACCGCTGCGGCATTTCCAAATGTTCCGGTCTGTTCGCTTCATGGTGCAGGATTGTGGCTTTTTCCCAGAAGGTCCGTTCCGGGGCAACGGTAAGGATTGCAGTTTCTTTTTGCTCAAAAATCTTCGGATAATATTTTGCCGCGTAAGGTTCGATCTGCGCTGTTTTTGCAGGAGTCCACGCTGCCAGCGCACCAATCTCTAAACGGATCACCTGTAAGGTCGCCGTATTTGTAAAAAGGTGCGGATAGGCGAAAATGACCGTCTGTTTATCCTTTTCATCTATGTAGACATTTGCTTCACAACCGATTTCCTGGGATAAGCCGGCTTTGACTGCCGGGCAGAATGTTTCGGACAGAAATACCTCCGCACGCGCATTGGCTTCTTTGTTAAAAGCATCCTGTTTTGTATTGGAACGTTTCTCCCATGGTTCATCTTTGCCATATCCCAATACACGCCAGTCCAGAATCAAATCAATATCTTCTGAAAACCGGCTGATCAGGTGAAAGGCTTTTGAAAGGCTGGTACCTCCCTTAAAGGTGATGGACTCTTTCCATGGTGAGCGGTGAAATAAATAATCCAGCGTAAAACATACCCAAAAGTCTTTTTCTACGATGGCATCATTCAGTCCCATTTTATCTGCTGTATTTCTGAACAGCTCCCTGCGGTCGTTATCTGAAAGTCTTGCTATATTTCTCATTGTACCTTTTCACCTCCACAAATCTGTCGTATCGTATCGTAAACCCAATCCGTAGACTCTGTTGCTTCCTTCAAACAAGCCTGTTTATCCTTGTCTGTCAGTTTTTCGGAAAGCATCTGTATGACTTCTGGCGTAACATTCGATTTGCCAAGCGTTTTTAATGCCTGTATAACCAAACTTGTCATATAGGACAATCCGGTAATCTCCTTATTGGTCCGGTGCTTAAATTCCAGCTTTGTAGAGTTCCACTCGTAGGTCTTATATGGACCATCGCTGATATAGGACCATACTGCTGTTACCTGTGTTGAAAGACCTAACAGGTTCAATGCTGTATTCCCACATGGGGCAATCGTCCAGTGATAACTTCGTGCCAATGCGTTCGCCACCGCTTCCGGGTCTGCCGCCACATATTCATCCAGAAGTTTGCTATATTTTGGTTTTTCATAAACACCTTTCAAAATGCGGCGAAGCATACCTGCCTGTGTAAGCCGGTTTAAGTTCCGTCTTATGGTTTCCGTATCGGCAATATCCGCAAAATCAGAACTGATGAAAATAGTTCCTTCCGCCGCTGCTTTTATCTGCTCCTGAATCTGTTTGGAATAGCCATTTGCCATATTGCTCACCTCCTTTTGTCCCGAATATTATATATTATTCGGGACAAATTTTCAATAGGCTTCAAGAGTTTTAGCAATAGTATTCCACATAGAACAGAATTTATACATCAGTTTCAAATTTTATATCAGGAGATGGGAACTATCGTATTCTTATTTTGTCCCGAATATTGTGTATTATTCGGGACATTTTAAGCACTCGGCAGGTAGATCCAGTCGTGCATCAGGCACACGCTGGGTTCGTCCTCCCTTGGAACCAGACGGTAGGTACATTCCCCATAGACCGTGCGTTTGTCCTCGATCTCCATGCCATAGGCTTTATAAAAGCGGTATTCCAGATTGGAGATGATACAGCGCAGGGTTTGCAGAGCCTCCCTCTGAGCTGATACGATCAGGTCACGGTCAATGCTGCGCTTCAAAAACAGCAGCGACTTGTAAAGCTGTACCTCTGTGCGGTAAGGGCGGCAGTCTTTCGTTTCCAGCCATCCGCAAAAAGCGACCGGTCCGCTCTGGATCACACTGCGGTCCGGGTGATAATACTCGTAGCAGTCCAGGTTTGCCGTATTCAGAAGATAGAGCATTTCCCGGACTTCATTTTCCGGCATGTCGTAAAACCGCAAAAGTGAGCGGTAAAGATGGACATAGCCGGGAATGGAAATAATGGTATTTACCATAAAATAAAATCCTCCTTGTAAACAGCAGGTGCGGGAGCTTTTGCCCCCGCACCGTCTAAAATCTATATTTCGTTATCTACTTTCACGAGTTTTCCCATGACAAGGAAGCGTCCTGTGCCGCCCGGCGTACAGGTAGAAAGGGTCAGTACCTTATCGCTGCAGGTCACAGTCACATCACTTTCCACCGCAGAACGTTCCTTCATAGCTGTAAGCCAGGTAGTATAAGCACCGTCATCCTTCCAGGAAAGCTGCCAGGGAGAAGTTTCACTGCCGGATTCTTCCGGCTTTGCTGCAAAAGCCGCAAAGATCTCCATGACATAACCACCCTTCGGAGTAACGAGATACATCTGCCTGTGAGCATCAAAGTAACTTTGTTCATCGTACCGGTTCAGCAGCGCAAACATGGAACCATCCCGCATATTATGACCATAAATGATCGTATTGCGGTCTGAAAAATCTGCCCGGTTTTCATAATCGGCAAACAGGCAGCCAACCTTGTTATAGGTTCCGTCATAAAGATGGTTCAGGTAATATTCGTTGTTGTCGGTCTGCGTTACCGGATAATTGAGCACCGTATCAGGAAGGGAAAGCCATCCGATGATGTCCGGTCCATTTTCACGGAGCGTTTCAAAGTCTACCGAAGGCAGGACAATATCGGTATCGTCCCGTTTTGGTTCTGTCGGATCGGGTGCCGACTCCGGGGAAGCTGTCTGCTCCGGTACTTCCACATATCCGGCAAGATCTCGATAGGCATCTTTACTCTCAGCATACTGGTTCAAGTCACGGAACACCAAAAAACCGCTGCCAAGAGCCACCAGAACGCAGAGTGAAAGGACAGAAACCCCGACAGCCGTTCTTTTCAGGGAAGTCCTGCTGTATTTTCCCTTTTTGAAATAATACACAGCAAATACGCTGCCGCCGATCAGTGCGGCTGCCAGCAGTCCGCCATACAGGAAAATATACGGATCATCCCCGGTCTGCGGTACCGGCTTTTGAGGGGTGGAAGGATTGGAGGGAACAGAAGGCTTTTCCGGGTTCTTTGGGTTATCCGGCTTTTCCGGTTTTTCATTAAAGAACTGGACCGTAGATGTCTGATCTGCCTTGATCTCCACCGTAGCGGCATCAGGAATGATGTAATCCTTGCTTGCCCGGTTTGCAACTTCTGTTACGGTATAAATACCGACACGAAGGCCCTTAACTTCAATCACGCCGGATTTTGGAGTGGTGAATGTCTCGCAGTAGGAGCCGTCCGCACTCTTAACCTCGATGGCAAAACCATCTTTGCGCCCGTCGCTGGAATCCTTTGTGATCTTTAAGTTGCCGCGGTAAGCCTCATTGGTAAATCCGTGCCCGGCTTCTCCATTTTCCACAACTGCGACCTGTCCATCTTCTGTGATGGAAAAATAGTAAGCGTTTGAGTCAGGCTGATAGCCCTCCGGCGCTTTGCTTTCTTTGATAAAGTAGCCGCCAGCCAGAAGGTTTTCCGCCGTATGATAGCCTGCATCGGTTTCTTTCAGCGTACCGATCTTTTGATCGTCAGGATCATATTCCTGGTTGGCGTTGGAATCCGCATACAGGTCAAACACTGCACCGGACAGGAAGCGCAGGAAAGAATTCTTGTCTTTCTTATCCTCCTTTTCCACAGGGGAAGGTTCCTCCACAGCTTCGGTTTTGGTTACCTGAACACTGCCGCGGATCAGGGTGTTTTCCACACGGATCTCGATATGCTGTCCGTCTGCACCGATATATACATGGTGCTGCTGCGGGCTTACCGTATAAAGGTCAGGGGCAGAGATCTCCTTGACGATCCAGTGTCCGTAAGGAATGTTCTCAAAGGAAAAACTGCCGTCTTTTCCGGTAATAGCAGTAAGCAGCGCATTTTCTTCAGTAAATTCTTCGGTATCAGGTCTAAACAGACCCATGAGCGCACCGGCAAGCGTGACATCCTCGCCGCCTTCCGGGTTTTCCCCGACTTTTACACCGTCTACACGCCCACGGAGAAGTTCATTGGAAACAGCCTCGCCTTCATTGACAAGGATCTGTACCAGGGCGGTTTCCTGACCAGCATACTCAAAGACAACCGGATATTCCTGATCCGAAAGGATATAGGCGCCGTTGGTTGTGCGTTCCTTGACATAATAGCTGCCAAAAGGCAGGTCGGAAGCGAAGGAAGCGCTGTAACCGCCGGATTCCACAGACGAAACAGAGACCACTTCCAGAAGTCCACCTGCCGGGATCACGCTGCCATCTGTCGCCGTCAGGTCTGCGGAAGCATAAAGTCCAAAGGAAATATCCTTATATTCCTCGTTCATGCCAAGACCGAACAGGTCATCGGTCTCCATTGCCTTGAAAAGTGTGACATCCACTTTCTGGCGTTCGTCATAAAGACCGGCCGCTGTCTGTGTAACCTCTACGGTCTCACCCGCATAGGTCAGTTCCACATATTCCGGTTGAGGATTCAGCACACAGCCGGAAGGAGCCTGACGTTCCTCCAGCCGGTAACGGCCGAGATAAAGGGGCCCGCTTTTTGCTGAACCGTCCTCGCCGGTCGTAAGTGTTTCCACAACCGTATCTTTTGCTGCCCGCAAGGTACCGTCACCGGTATAAATATCTTCATCTGCGATCACATCATAGACCGCTCCGGGAAGTCCGGCAACCTCATATACCGGTTGGTACAGTCCGTCGTTTTCCTGGACAGAAGCAAATACTTCTCCGGTCTTTGTGATGGTAAGCTGGCCTTTCTGCGGCATATTGTACTGCGTGACCGTCACAACCGCCTCGCTGCCGTCAATGGTAAACGGTACCGGCTGGTCGGAAAGCACATAGCCGTAAGGAGCAGCTACCTCATAAAGTTCATAATCCCCGGCGGCCAAAGGCTCCGGCAGCATCAGCCAGCCCTCGTCAGAAACATAGAAGGTATCCAGTGTTTCCGGGTTCGGATAGTAGACGGTCTGGGTGATAAATTCCCCGGTGGAAAGATCCTTGATCTGAAAACCGGTTCCGGTCACAGGGATAATCTTTCCGGTCTCTGCGTCACATTTTTCAACTTTCAGACGGGCTGTGATGGTGCGGTTGTTCAGGATATAGCTGTAAGTCTTTCCGTCAGAGGAAATGAATACCGTAAAGTCCGGGACAAAGGCTTTGCCTTCCTCGCCTGCGATTTGATGGACCGTATAATGCCCATACGGAAGCGGTTTACTGGAAGCAAAACCATCCGCATCCGTGGTAAGAAGGTCGCGTTCACTTTCCTTTGCCGCGTCATAGCTTCCGGCTGCCTTTAAGTAAATTTCAAAGACTGCGCCTGCTTCCGGGCGTTCGATGATACCGGCATTGGGATCGTCGGTATTTTCGCCCTCAGGCACATCCGGGTCCAGGTCATCGGTGTGCTTGACAAGCTGGATATTTCCGTAAATAACCGTTTCCGTCACCTGATTTTCTGTGGTATTGAGTTCCACTTCATACAGGGAAGGGGATGCACCCACTTCATAAACGGTTTCATTCAGAAGATACCCGGTGCTCGGTTCGATCTCCCGGATCGTCCAGCTATCCCCGCACACATAATAGCGAGTCATAAAGCTGCCATCCGGCCCGGTAGTATAAGTGTCGATCAGTTCGCCATCACGGAAGATCCCATAGGTCGCCCCTGCAAGCGTGGCGTCCCCCTGGGCATTTCCGGTATCAGCGTCGCTCTTTACCACATGGACGCGGAACTTCTTCAGGATATTGCTGAAATGTACCGAAGAAGTTTGCCCGCTTTCAATGGTCACGTACTGTGCGGAAGGGGTCACATAGCGGTCCACCGGCAGCTCTTTTACCAGATAGGTTCCCGGCAGGAGCTTCTTTTCAATCTGGCCGTTTTCTCCGGTCGTGACTTCCTCATTGACTTCATTTCCCAAAATGTCCGTACCGGAAATATGGAAGGTGATACCGGAAACAATGCCGTCCTCACTGGTCTTGACAAGTTTTGCAGTACCGTAAGTTTCCGTTTTGATCTTTACAAAGAAGGAAACCGGATCGCTGGCGCCGGTCATCATGGTCTGGTAGCCTGGTCTGCCCCAGATCAGCATGTCATTTGCCACCGGGATATTCTTTCGGAATTCAAACAGCACCGGATCCATCATCATCTGCCTGCTGGTAAAGGTGTATTCATTTCCGTTTCTTGTCACAGAAACGCCGCTGCCTTTCAAAGCCTCCAGGTCGATCTTCAAGTTGTTGGTATCTGTGACCGTCAGGGTATAGACCTTTTTTTCTACATCCCATTTCAGTTCCAGTTCCGGTGCTTCGCTTTTCTTAGAAGAAGTAAAGGAAGGGACTGTGGAATGGGAAGCGACCTGTGCCAGAATCCAGTCATAGGCTTTTTCAGCCGGTCGTCCGGCGATCACGCTGAAATACTGGTCACCATCTGCGTGGCCGTTTCCGTGGCGGTTGTACGGATCGCTTCTAAGCTGCTGCTGGTATTCCCAAAGGATGATCTGGGTTGCCATCTTATAGTCATCCTCGTTGATTCCGGAAACAGGGAGCGCCGCACCGGGTTTCCAGCCATAGATCGCAGTCAGGGTGATCCCCCTCCTTGCCTCGGCAGGAAGCAGGTTCAGGTATTGGCTGTTGGTCCCGCTTTCCGAAACATAGGTATTTTCCGAAGTATGGTAAGGAATCCCGCTCTCCACACAGTAAACCTGGTGGCTGATCCCGTCAGAATCCGTCAGCATATAGTGCCGGTAAGCATTGCCCCCGGAACTGGTGTGTACATCGATGGTTCCGTCTGCATGGTAGGCAAGATAGGTGTAAGGCGCCGGGGCACGGTAGTGGTTCCCATCAGAGCCCACATACTGGTCGCCCAGCCAGGAGCTTGCCGTCTGTCCGACAGACATGGCAAAAGCCTGAGCCGGAAGAAGCCCCAAAATGCTTGCCATACAAAGCAAAAACGCCAACAGCTTGCGAAAGCCGCGGCGTCTGGTTATGATATGTTCCATGAAAAAATCCTCACTTTCATAAAATCTAAAAGGACAGCCTTATTTGCTGTCCTTGTCGTCAAAATCATCCTCGGAAAGATATTCCGGTTCCCCGTATGCCTCATCCGGGTCAAAGCCTTCGCCATAACCGTCATCCTCAAATTCCGCATCGTCCTCGGCCTGCTGTTTCGGACGCACGATTTTTACATAGTAACCGATCCCGCCGACCGCAAGTAAGGCAGCAAGGATAAACAGGATCGTGCCGACGCTGCCGGTTTCTTTCTTCGGCTTTTCCGGTTCTGCCGGTTTTTCAGTTTCCGCCGGCTTTTCTTTTCCTTTGCAGCCATTTAAGTCATTTTTGCAGACCGGACAGCCAGTATTAACCTTTCCTGCCTCACATTTTTCTGTGCAGTTGCAGCTTTCTTCCTGGGGAATCATGCTCATGCTGCCATTGTTCTTTTCTGCAAGCGCCATCAGGTCGGACTCTGTGACGCCGTTTAAGAAGTAGACATTGTTATCTTCCCGTTTCCCGTCGATCACCAGATAAAAGACATTGCCCGCGTCCGTAGTGATGGTGTAAAACTGCTTTTCCCCATCCGTACCGCTGATGTTGTCCTGTACCGTTCCGGTGCCTTCCGGGGTAAATGCACCTTCCGGGATCGCAGAAGTATTTTCCTGCTGTCCGGTACTGTTATCTGAACCGGAAGAATTTCCGCCGCCGGAGGGGGTTGCAGCGTTTGAGCCGGAAGGTTTTTCTTCCTTAGGCGGTTTTGTCTGTGTACCGGACGGACTCTGGGGTGCTGCCGTAGCAGGTTTCTTTTCAGGAGCCGGTTCTTTGTAATACGGATTATCCAGCTTTACCACATCAGAACGGTTGCCGGCATAATCTTTTGCGTATATGCTTACCTGTTTTTCTGTTCCGGCATAATCTTTCAGTGCGACCGACGCTTTCCCGTCGGTGAGGGAGTTGATACGGTTTTCATCAACAAAGACCGCCTCCACGCCGGATAGATCGTCACTGCTTTCTATTTTCAGGGCATCGCCCTCCATGGAAGCAGTCAGCGTTGGCGGTGTGGTGTCTTTGGAACCGCCGGCATGAGCCGTTACAGGTAATGCGCTGACACTTACAAGAAGCGTAAGCGCCAGCAGCAGGGAAAGTTTTTTAAGCCTCATGCACATCCTCCTTCTCCTGCGGTAAAACAGTTTCCGAAGGGGCTGCCTGCTGTGATTTCAAAAAATCCGCAAGCTGCTGGGGCGTCAGTTTGAAACTGCGCGCCACCGCTACATAATCGGTATTTTCCAGCTCTGTTTTCTGTTCCTCCAGCTTATGGAGCTTTGCCTGCATTTCCGCAATCTTTGTTTTGGTCTTTTCAATTTCCTTTTCCAGTTTTTCAATTTTAGGATTCAATTTATTACCTCCAATCTGTTAAGGCAGACGCCCAAATGTATAAAAATGCTGCTGCCAGTAGCTTGTATTGATGTTTGCATAAGAAATCGGGTCTCCACAGTGGATCATCATTCCATTTCCCACATAGATCCCTACATGGCTTGCGCCGCTGGTGTTGTAGGTCCCCTGGAAGAAGATCAGGTCGCCCGGTTTTGCATCCGCACTTGATACCGGCGTACATACACCTAAAAGACCATCCGCGGTCAGCCTTCCGAAATTCCAGCCAACGCCGCAGTTGTTGATCACCCAGGACACATAGCCGGAACAGTCAAAGGAAGTGGAAGGGCTTGCGCCTCCCCATACATACGGATAGCCAAGATATTTTTCCGCCTCGGCCATCATTGCGGCAAACTGTTCATCCGCAAGGGCTTCCGGTGGAATGTCATAATCGAAGTAGTTTCCTGTGCCGCCTGAACCAACTTCCGGCAGGTGCCGTTCGCTGGTATCGCCGGTACCGGCAAAATACAGGGGATTCAAATACTGGCCGTCAACCAGGACTTCTAAGTGCAGGTGGGCCCCGGTAGAATTTCCGGTATTCCCGACCTTTGCGATCACATCCCCGGCTTTGACCTCCTGCCCGGCAGAAACAAGGATCTGGGAACAGTGCCCGTATTTGGTCGTCAGGGTATGTCCTTCGTATGCCTCGCCTTCAATAGCGACACACAAGCCATAACCGCCGGCATTTCCCGCAAGGGTGACCGTTCCGTCATGCCCGGCAAGGATCTCTGTGCCCTCCGGCATCCCGATGTCCACACCGGTGTGATAGTTCTTTTCCCCACTGATGGGATGTACCCGGTAGCCGTAATAACTGGTCACATAAGGGAGCCAGTTGGTGCCAAAGACATTTTTGACATACTGGCGGTTTCCTTTTGTCTGCAGCAGGATCTCGCAGATCTCTTTCTGGTCTGCGTTCATCCGGGAAACGACCAGGTTTTCTAGAGGTGTGACTGTGAGCTTGACATTTAAGATGCGCCATTCATAAGGCACTTCCTTCTGGGTTTCTTCCCCGGTTTCCGGATCAACGGAAGTTTCGGTGCGGTAACGGATCTCGGTTTCTTCTGAAAAGGACAGGGTATATTGTTCCTGGAAAAGCTGCCGCAGCACGCTTTCCACTTCATCGTAAGTAAATCCCTGATAAGCAGAAGTCAGATACCCCATCAGCACATACGGGTCATGCTCGATTGCGCCCAGGTTATACCGGTATTCGTCATAGCCGGGGCGGTCTGATTCCACCCGGTCTATTTCCATTTGCAGATCCGTTTCCCATTCGGTATAGGTAAGCTCCGCCTGGTTGATGTCCTGATCATCTGCAAGATAGGTAGAAGCAGCCAGACTTCCCAAACCGCCGGTCCCGATATTGGAGAACGTGGAAAACAGGGATGTGATCAGGAAAATTACCAAAAGGAGAAGCAGGAGGACAAGGCAGATTACAGGGTGCCGTTTGACCGCATGGACAATACCGACGCTGACCCTCTCTGTTGCGACTGCGGCATTTTTTGCCTGTTTCCCGGCTTCACGGGCAGCCTTGGCATACTGCCTTTTCAGTTTTTGTTTCTGCCATATCCGGGCAATCGCATGTTTCTTCAGCTCCGGGTGGTCGCTAAGAGCCTGCCGGTAAGCAAGTCTTGCGTTTGCTTTTGCTGATTTTTGCTGTAATTTCGCTGCCTTTCGGTAGGGGGCAGTTTTATGCCGGTGATATGCCGTGCGAAGCCCTGCCTCGCCCACAAGTTCAGAGCGGTGGGCTGCCTTGATGCCCACATTTTCATCCTCTGCCTCATAAATCTTTTTATGAGCGTAACCAATGGCAGTATTGGCGCCCGCCTTGACCGGACGCAGGGGTACAGGTCCTTTTACATGGACCTTTTGGGATTTGACCTCCTTTTCAAATTTTAAGTGTTTTTTGGCTTTTCCGGTCTCCGGGTCGGAAACCGTCTCCATGCGCAGTTTCTTCCGGGCAGGTAGACGATTTTGCGCCTGCTCTGCTTTTTGTGCAGTCCGTTCCGCCTTCCGTCTTGCATGGGTGAGCTTTTTATCCTTTGTCTCCGGCGGTAGTTCATCCGCAGTAAATTCCAGCTTGGATGTTTTCGGCGGTTCGCTATCCATACCCTTTTCCTTCTGCGCTGCCTGTTCCTCCGCCTGTGCCGCTTCCTGAAAACGCTGCTGATATTTGTTCCCATGCTGGTGTGTTCGGTAACGGTGTTCCTGACCGGATCTGTCTGTGCCGTTCGGTGGGGCTGAGCCTTCGGAAGAAGGAGCATATTTTCCGGTATCATGGTCTGTCACATCCTCTGTTACAAAAGAACGCTTGGAAGCCTCCTGCCGGAAATTGCTTCGCACGTTGTCCTGTATCGGGGGCGCTGTCCTGGTAGCATCCGGTGTCTCAAAGTGTTCCGAAAAACCATCCAAAGCGTTTGCATACGCTTCGCCCTGTTCCAGCAAGGACGCCGGTGTTTCCGGTGACAGATGGGAAAATTCCGTCTGTACAGGGATGTCCTGCCTGTGTGTCTTGCCGTTGACAGAAGAAGGGGTGTCCCGTGCCCTGCGCAGGTCAAAATCCTGTTCGGTCTGCCTGGCTGCCGGTTGATCCTCCCCGTGGGAATCACGCACCGGCATCCGGGTATCTTTGCGCTTCCTTTGAAATTCCCTGTCGTGTGCCATTGTTCTCACCTCCGATCCATTTTAATTTTTGTCTCACGCTTTGGTCCCCGCTACTTCATCCGGTCTTGTGGTAAGCACGCTGTACAAGAGTGTGTCCTTCGGGAAGTGGTCCACAAAGGGGATGATCACATTTCCAAAGAACAAAAGCCCCTCGCCGGGACCGGAATGGGTCACATACGAAAGCTGGTGCGGGGAGATTCCCAACTGCTTTGCCAAAATCTGACGGTCTCCCTGGGCCTGGTTGAGCATATAGATAAAGTCCGAGTTCTCAAAAATATTTTCGATCTCACGGGAAGCCAGAAGGTCCTTGACATTCTGCGTTAAACCTGATGGGATTCCGCCCCATTTACGGAAGCGTTTCCAGATCTCCACGCTGAAACTTCCTGTCTGCCCTTTCAAAAGAAGATGGAATTCGTCGATATAGAACCAGGTTGTTTTATGTTTGGAGCGATTGGCCGTGACACGGTTCCACACCGCATCCTGCATGATCAAAAGCCCGATTTCCTTTAAGGCTTTTCCCAGTGACTTAAGCTGGAAACACAGTACCCGGTGTTTATCCATCTGGATATTGGAACGGTGGTTGAACACGTTAAGGGAACCATTGACATAGATTTCCAGCGCCGTTGCGATATTCTGTGCCTCCGGTTCAGACTGTTTCAAAAGCAGCTCGTAAAGATCACCTAAGATCAGCATATTTTCCGGGCACGGGTCCTGCAGGTATTCCCGGTACACCAGTCTGGTACAACGGTCGATGATCGTCCTTTCAATGGGGGAAAGTCCTTCTTTGCCGCCGATGATAAGGTCACACAGCGACAGGATAAAATCACTTTTCAAAGTGATCGGGTTTTCATCATCGGAATAGTCCAGATTGATGTCCATCGGGTTGATGTAGTTCGTGGAAGTAGGGGAAATATCAATGACCTGCCCCTGGGAACCGAACTGCTGTACCAGCGGCCCATACTCATTTTCCGGGTCGGCGATAATGATGTCGTCCTCCGTCAGAAGGAACACATTGACGATCTCACGCTTGGCAGAGAAAGATTTGCCGCTTCCTGGGGTACCGAGAAACAGCCCATTGGGGTTTTTCAGCGTTTTTCTGTTCGCCATGATCAGGTTATTGGAAAGGGCGTTCAGGCCGTAATACAACGCCTCGCCCTCCTGGAACAGTTCACAGGTCGTAAACGGTACAAAAATCGCTGTGCTGCTGGTCGTAAGCCCGCGCTCAATTTCAATCTGGTTCGTACCAAGAGCAAGCGAGGACATAAGCCCCTGTTCCTGCTGGTAATCCAGCCGTTTTAAGGCACAGTTGTATTTCTGTGCCACACCCGAAGCGGCAAAAATATCATTGAACAGCTTTTGGCGTTTGGCAGTGATATTTTCCACCAGTACCGTCACAAGGAACATGCGCTCATTGCGGCTCTGCAAATCCTGCAAAAGATTTTTGGCTTCCTCTCCATAGGTGGCAAGGTCGGTGGGAATGATGTCCATGTCATACCCGGATCGGACCGCTTTCTTTTGTTCCTCAATGGTCATTTTCTGCAGGTCCGACATTTTGCGCTTGATGTTTCGGATCGCCTGCGCCTGGTCGATAGACTGGATATGCAGGTTGACGGTCACGGCGTCGTTTAAGTCAAGAAGATCCGCTAAAAGCCGGTCAGTAAGCTCCGGCGCTAGAATCTGCAAAAAGGAGACAGCACCGGAATGGTCGCCTACCCGAAATGTCTTTCCATCCTTTGAAAAAGACAGCCCGGATGGGGAAACGAAGTCTTTGGTAGAAAGACCGGTCTTAGGCAGATCCGACCACTGGAAATGAAACTTTTCCTGGCCGTCCGGGTGAAGCTGGCTGTGAAGAAGTTCCAGACGTTCCAGTCCGTTTAAGGATCTCGCCTGAACTCCCAGAGTCTTGAAATTTGCCAGCACATCCGTTTCAATGCGTTCCAGACGCATTTTCGCAGTACGCAGGTCATCTGCCTCGATCCCAAAGGTAATGTATTTGCGTTTGGTGAGACCGTTATTTCCTTTCTGCAACTGGTTCTTTAACATATCCCCGTATTCCTTGCGGATTCCGTCATACTCGTCGCCGCGGGGAGGGATGTCAATGCTTTTGGTAAAATCCTGCATATTGGCCCGCTGGTTGATAAAGGTAAGCTGCACATGGATCGAGGCGTCGAAGTAATTTAAGAAATCGCAGTAACCCTCGAAGATCTGTGCTTTATCATCTGCCTGTGCAAGCTGATAGTTAATATCAAAAAACTGCACCGTTTTGGTGTAAAGGGTATCGGTCAGCCGGCAGATCCCATCCCGGTACATTTCACGGTAGGGAATGCTCTGCTGGACCGTCTGCGGGGCATCTGCTTTCAGCCCGGCAAAAAAGCCGCCTTTTTTAGACGGCTTGGAACGGGCAGACTTAGTCTTGCCCTGCTTTGCATCGGCTCCGGTCTTTTTGGCCTGCCTGATGTTTTTTTGCAGACGCTTTTCCTGAGCTTCCTGCTGCTTGTTTTTTGGCAATCTTTGTAACCTCCTTCTTTGACATAGATTTATACAGGTTATCCGTCCTGTATGGACGGTCCTTCGGCCAGAGCTTATAACGGAGCCGGTTCTTCAAGATCTTTTCTGCCGGCTGCCCGTCACGCTCATACATGGCGAAGAAGAAAAAGGGCATCATCAGCCCGATCATCAAAAGTACAGCCGCCGAGTTCCCGATCGCCCCGCGGGTAAAGAAATACACCGGAAGGCCGACAAGCCCGGCAAGGCTGAAACAAATAAGCTGGCGCTTCGTCAGATTGAAGGCCAGCTTGGTCTTAACTTTGGTTAAATCCTTTGGTACAGGTACATAAGGCATCTATACACCTCCCATCGTAATATAGTTTCCGGTCCATTAGCGTGCACCAAAATCGCGTACCGCTTTCTCCGCAGCCGGACATTCCCGCACTTCCTGAGCCGCATTTTGCAGCCGTGCCAGGACAGAAACAGCCGGTCCTCTCTGACACAGGTATTCCTGGCTGTCTCGGATTCCGGCAATATTTTCCCGAATATCCATATCCACGTCGAACACATCCGAAACTGGCAAAAGCCAACGGTCTGCAAAGTATTTCAAAGGATTCTCAAGCGCCAGCACATCATCCAGCATTTCATCCCCGAACTCAAACTTTGTTGTCAGATAGGAATACGCCTCCTGCATGGCTGTAATTTCAGCAGCTTTTTCAATTAAGGATTCCTTATCCTTTGACATAAGGCTTTCCCGGTAGGCAAAGTAATTCTGTCCCAGTCGTTTCATCAGGAGCGTATATTTGTCCTGTGCGGAAGGCTCGCTTGTGAAATGTTCAAATTTTTGCTCTGCATCAATTTCTTTGAGAAGATCGCAGATCGGGAAACTGTGTTCATGGTTATTTTCTTCCCAGCACCATCGGGCTACATCCAACGGGTCCTGAAAAGAAAGAAGTGCCTCTACTTCCGCCGGAGTAAATACATGCTCAACCTTCAGATAATAGTGGAGTTCCGAAAGTCCCTGCAACTCGTAAATGCTGCCGATGTTCTGTGCATCCAGCATATCCGCATGAACCTTCAAACACTCGTCCAGCCGTTCCATAAGCAGCCGCTTTGCATCTTGTTCTATCAAAATCACCCCTTTCGCTCCGGCATAGTCAGCGTACAGTTCACTTCATTGCCCCACACATCCCAGCCGGGTGTCTTTTGTCTTGCAAACAGTTCCACTCTGGGCTGATCGCCCATGAGTTTTACGATCTTATCCCGCACCTCGTCCGGTTTCTTGCTGTGCTGCTCAATATGGGAGATTACAAACTGATGGATTCCCGCACACTGGCGTTTCGGTCGGCCTCTGGTTGCCAGCAGGCAGACCTCCGCATTAGATCGGGTCCAAAAGCCCATGCCATAAAACCAGCTATCCGCTTTCCGGTTCTGTTTGAGCCATAGAAAAGCCAGCGTTTTATATTTGAATCCCCAGGCATCGATCACCCGGAAGGCTTCATTGAGCTGCGGGAAGGTCGCCCACAGAAAAAGGGTGCTGTCTTTTGCGGCAAGTTCCGATACCGGCAGGGCACAGATTTCTTCAATGCTCATTGTGGGGTAATGGTTCTCCGCAACGCCGCTTCCATGTTTCCTATCATAGCGCCAGGGCGGATCGGCATAGATAATGCCGTACTGTTTCGTTTCCGGCATTAGCGAGCCTGCTCATTCTTAGATGGGGCAGGTTTGGCCGGCTGTTCTTTGACCTTACCGGCATTTTCCTTCAATGCACCGGTCAGGGAAGGTTTTTCCGCAGCTCCCTTTGTTGCTTCAAGAGTTGCTTGCAAATTTTCAATAGCCTGCCCATACCCATCGATCAGAGCGTCATTAAGCTGTTTGCGGAACTCTGCCGTAACCGGCCAGCAGACATCTTTCCAGTTGCCTCCCTTATCCTGGGTTGCGGGCATATTGACATACAGCCCCTTTTCACTGGAACAGATACGGAAGCCGTCAATCTTAAAGCATCCGCCAATCGTAACATTGGCAAACGCCAGCAGGTTTCCCATTGGGGCGATCGGACGCACGCGGACATCCAGCTTCATGCCGTTTGTCATTTCCGGCGTCTGTGTCTCCGGCGCCATTTTTTCTGTATTGGTTTTACTCATATATAAAATCCTCCTTTTTAGAATTGGTTTTGTTCATGCTATCTTGCATTAAATATGGATTTGGATAACGAACCTGTCTTAAACAGGGCAAAGGCCAGCAGTACCGTATAACCCGCCGTTCCCCAGATCGCGCCGTGCACGTCGCCGGACGATGGGATAGACTGGACCAGCACTGCATAAATGGCAACACAGATCAGAATCAAAAAACCCTGAAAACCCAGGGCAAAAAGGGAACGCAGATACCCGGTTCCCATTTGTCCCCATTCCCGGTTTGCCATTGTGGAAAACGGGATCGGTGCAAGGCTCACGGTTAAATAAATCTCGATCATACGGCCATATACAATGACAAAGATCACGATGGACAGTACCCACATACACAGATTGATGATGTTGGTTTCCAGCCACAGTCCAATCAGTTCCCACATTCCCATTGCTTCAAGCTGGGTTTCCAGATCAGACAACGCCGCCTGCACATCCAGGTTCCCGTTTATGACACCGGCACTTTGCGACACCACATTTTGGGCCACATCAAAGACCGCCATCACAATCGTAAAACAGTTGGTGAGCAGGTAAGTGGCAACAAAAGTCTTGAAAATCCACTTGAAGATGTTGAATGTATCGAATTCGTGCATGTTGTTCTTTTCGAGAATCATCTGGATCAGTTCATACACCAGAACAAAGGTCAGGATCATGCCCGCAATGGGAATGACGACAGTTTCCGAAAGATTTTGGATCATGGAAAATACGCCGCCATTCCAGCCCTGCGGGGTCTGTCCTACTTGATTTGCCACATCCGCAACCTGATTGTTGACGGAGTTGAAAATGCTGGTGTACTGTCCGGTGATCGCATCGATCAAGCCCTCTTTAATCCAGTCTGTTATCCGTTCAAACAGACTGCCCATAAATCAGCCCTTAACCGAACAGGCCGGAAAGCAGCGGAATCAGCGTTGCACCAACCAGAGCGATACCTCCGCCTGCCATAAGCTGCTTGATCCCCTGGGATTTTGCACCTGGGTTATCATTTCCGTAACCTTCGAGAAGGTTTACAACACCCCATGCGCCCAGACCTGCGCCCAGGGCGATCACAAGGATCTTCAAAGTATCAATCGCGCTTGCAAAAAATGCCATAATGTTCCTCCTTTAATTTCAGAAATTTTAATTTGTGATATGGCCGTATCAGGCCGGAAACAAAAAAAGTCGCCGCACTGTTTTTAGAAAAAAATCTGTTTCAAACAGCACGGCGGCATGGGGCAGGAAGAATCCTGCGGTTATTTACTTTTCAGGGAGAATCACGAATCCTCAAAAAATCCTCCTTTCATCGTGACAAAAACAAAGCCTGCCGGGGCATCATGCTTTGACAGGCAGGAACAACTCTATAAAGTCTGGGAAGCCAGATCTTCGGCTGTGACTTCATAATTGCGGTATCGTTCACCGGGACGCATCGGCATCCGGGTAGAAAGAAACTTTTCGATATTAAAAGCGTTCTTCTCATTAAAATCGGAAAGCAGTTTGTAATTTGGGTGTTTGGTTATATCGTATTTCCGGGAGAGGAACGGCCGCACACCCCTGATCTGCAGCAGACATTTGCCCCCGTCCATAACTGCCAGTTCATCCACCGACATCAGATCCTTTCCCAGCTTTTGAAAATTTTGTCCGTGGGATTCCTGATTGCCCTTTGTGACACTGGTGTTATACAGGTCGATGGTCTCTTTCCCCAATAGGGAGTTCCAGCTTTTTAAGGTGGTTTCTTCTTTGCCTCCTAAGAAAAGAGAGGCGTCACAGTTACCGATGACGGTGTCCATGTTGTCTTTATACAGGGCTTTGAGCTGGCTTTGCGCCTGCAGCACCAGGCAGGCAGAGATCTCACGGCTTCGGATGGTCGCCATAAGACGCTCCAGGTTCGGGATCTGCCCGATATTTGCCGCCTCGTCGATCAGGCAGCGTACATGGATGGGAAGCCTTCCGCCATATATATCATCTGCCCGTTCGCACAAGCGGTTAAACAAAATGGAATAGATCAGACTGATCAAAAATGCAAAGGTCCCGTCCGTATCACTCATAATAAGGAAAAGAGCAGTCCGTTCATCCCCCAGCATATCCAGATCCAGTTCGTCATACATGGTAATTTCCCTGACTTCTTTAATGTCAAAAGGAGCCAGTCTGGAAGCACAGGAAATAAGGATCGACTTTGCTGTTTTTCCGGCAGCGAGCTTATATTTCTTATATTGACGCAGGGCAAAATGATCCGGGTCTTTTTGTTCCAGCGCGTCAAAGAGAAGGTCAACGGCATTTTTGAACGATTCATCATCCTCACGGACCTCCATTGCGTTCAGCATTTCTACCAGTGTGGCAAAATTCTGTTCGTTTGCCGGGGCTTCATAGTAGATATATCCGATCAGTGCCGTATAGAGCAGGGTTTCTGCTTTGACCCAGAAATCGTCTCCGGCTTTTCCTTCGCCTTTGGTATTGGAGATCAGAGTCGTGACGATTTTCAAAATATCTTTCTCGGAATGAATGTAGGCGAATGGGTTAAAGTGCATACTTTTCTGAAAATTGATCGTATTGAATACCCGTATTTTATAGGGCTCATAGATGATCTTTCCTTTTTCATTCCGCACAGGCTTTCCGTCCTTGTCCAGCTTTGGCGTGCCTCGCTGTAACATCTTTCCGCATTCCACAAGGACTGTACCTTTCGGATCGGTGACGACGTAGGAACTGTGCATTTGCATCAGATTGGGCTTGATGAAAAAGCGCGTTTTTCCCGAACCTGATCCTCCGACTACCAGTACATTTTTATTTCTTGCATTGGCCGGATTTTTGGGCCTTCCTTTTAACATCAGTCCTTCACTTTGGGTAAGAATGATATTGTTTTCCGGCTTTGGGTCCATAAACGGGGCAATATCGGCTTTATTTCCCCAACGAGCTGAACCGTATTCCACATTTTTGCGGTATTTCTTAGCGTCTTTCCCTCTAAGATAGACTGCCAGCCGCATAATGGCTGCACCGCATAAACCGATCAGCCAGTCCATTGCCGCCCCCGGCCACATACTCTGAAACGCAAGGGCAAAGCCTTCGGACAGTCCTAACAGCTTTTGGGAAGCGTCCGCTCCGGGAGCCAGACGCACCGCCTCGCCCAGCTTGGCAAATACCAGAAGGAGCAGAAGATACGGAAGATGGAGAATAACCTGTTTTTTCAGTGTTTCTGCATCGATCTTCATCGTTCCGGTCCTCCGTGTTCTTTGTTCTTTACACGGTCACGGCCAAGCGACTGTGCCAGTTCTTTGAACTTATGAAGCTGTGTAAGCAGCGACGGTCTGCTGCTGCGTGTAAGGTCTTTCTTTGTATATTCCTTAAAAGCTGCCGTCAGTGCATCCGCCTGGTTTGCCTTGAAATATACCATCCATTTTGGGGGATCGGTCCCAAGTTCCTTTTCTATATGGTAGCGTACCTGATGTTTCCTGGCATACCGTTCAAAAGAGTGGATTCGCCCTGAAACTTCAATGGTATTGGCTCCGGGGTCTTTATAAGTCAGCCGCTTCATGCTGTTGCGCCCGACTTTTGGCATTGTGCGTTCCTGTTCCATCTTTTGGAGTACCGCAGTAATAGCCGCACGCAGTACCCGCCCTGACAGTTTTGCTGCCTGTATAGAAACAGAAACCGTTCGTTGTTCGAGATCTTCCTGCAAGAGCATCCTCCTTTCTGATAAAATCGGTATTTATAATATGGAAATAACTTTTTACCGGCTTTCCCCAAGAACCTGCTGTCGGGAAGCGTGTTCAAAGGCTTTTGCTGCCTGATCGACCTGAATTTTAGCATGTTTCAAAAGCGTCTTGATGATCGTAGCCGGGCGTTCCTGTTCCTCCAGATGATCGACCATCCCTTTGCACTCATCCGGGAGGTATGCCGCCATATCTTTCAACACATCGGAAAAGTTACCCATAAAGCCCCAGCAGCTATCCGACAGCTCCCCGTTTTTATAAAGCTCAAACCCATAACATTCGCCACGCAGATAGGAATCATAAGCGGCGACTTCGCTGCGCATCAGTGCGTCCGCTTTCTGCCGGATGGCGCCGGTCATCTTGTCAGCGTCAAATTCCTTTAGGGCATCTTCTTTGGAAACATAGATCCAGCCGACCTGTCCGCTGTCCCATTCTGCATGAGGAGCCCTGCCTGAGAAACTTTCTGTACTCATGGCAAGACCTGAGTGGTCGTAGAGATAGAGGGGGAGCATCAGATACTTTTCCGAAATTACTTTCTGCATTGCTTCATCGATCGCCCGTTCCTCTGTCTTTGGTCCATGCCGGAAACGGCTGCTTACAATGTTTACCATCCGTTCATAGCGTTTCATGCCGGCTTCATCATGTCCTACGGTATCTAAATACATTTCCCGCAGGAAGTCATCTTTGTCCATATGGTTGTGATGGTCGCCCAGCGCATAGCGGGGATGAAAGCATACCATCGTCCCAAAATGTTCATCTACCTCACGGGGAGAGATCAGAATATCGTCCGGCTGCACCATAAGGGCATAAGGTTCATTTACTGCCATTAACATAATTGGCTCCTTTCTTTCTACAAATCCGGGCCGGAATGGTGCATCATCGGTTTTTCCCGGTGCTCATTGGTTGCAGGCTGCTTGACTGCAATGATCTCGCCGGCAAGCCTTGCAAATTTTTCAGGGTACTTGAATTGCTCCCCATATTTCTCCATCAGATCCGGGGAAAGGTCTGTAAAATTTTCCTCGCCAAGACCAACGATCAGAAAATTCCCGGACACAATATCATAGATGTGACCGTCATCGTCAAAGAGAGCTCGGTTCAAAGGCAGCCCCATCAGCTTGCCTTCTTCATTGCAGATCAGAGCCACCGGGTCCTCATACGGATAGACCGCCTGAATATCTCCGCCCACTGCCGCCTGCAAGGATTTCAGACCACTTTCGATCTCCGCAGCATAAGGGGACTTGCCCGGCTCTACCATTAACACTTTCATAATTGTATATCCTCCTTCTTTTTCATTGCCGTACCGGGAGTGGTTGGCGTTTTTTCCTGAGTTTTTGCCACAGAGAGCTTCCCCAGGACGGAAGGCTTCTCCTGGTTTTCGGGTGTAAAAATACCGCCCTCCGAAACCTCGGCGGCGGCATGTTCCGTTTTGGCCTGTTCCAGTCCTTCAACCGTATAGCCAGGTAAAAGAGTACCGTGAACCATAAAATGGTGCTCATATTCTTTCGGGATCGGCGGGGAAATTTCCGTGAATAAATGGGAATAGGCTTTCTTTCGCCCGTCCAGGTATTTTATGGCTGCGTTCTTATCTGTATATCGTTTCTGGTTTTGTCCGGCAATCTTTGCTCCATATCCCTGCTTCGGGGAATGAATACGGACTTCCCATGTCACATACCAGGCAATCGGAACACTCTGTTTGGTTTCTCTGTCATATTTCGTATCTTCCCAAATACTGCAGGTCATCTGATAGACCCGGTTGCTGATTTTCTGATCCGCCCTCCAGTTATCGGTGTCTTTCCACTGGTTGCCGGTATGTTCGATCTCCGGTGTACGAAGATATTCCAAAGCCCGGTTGATCGTCTGTGTTGCCGCTGCCTGCTGTTCCCACTGTTTTGCAGCAGCCACCACGATTTCATAGGCTTTCTGCTCCCCGTCAATACTTCCCTGGCGCATGGCTTCCAGGCTATCGGTTCCCATTGTGATCAGAGTAGAAATATCCACATTTTCACAAACTACGCTGTGTTCAATTTTAAGCTCTGATCCCGGCGTCAAGTGGTCGCCATACCGGTAGGCATGGTAATCCCTGTTTTCTTCCAAAATGCTGTTCACCTCCTGCTATATTTCCGGCTCATGGTTTTTTCTGAAAATCGTCTGTGCCGGTGATTTTTTATTTGCCGGTCTGTTTGCCGCAAGCTGATCCATCAAGGAAGGACGGCCGACGCCGAACATGGATAGCTGACCGTCCGCTGCCTCACGAAGTTCAGAAACAGAGAGAGGAAGCGTTACATCGGCATGGGTCAATAGCTGTTCCCGTTTCAAATCCTGAATGATCTCGTCAAAAACAGCGTTGATCGCACGGCGTTCTTCCCCCACAGGAAAGGCTTTCAATACCTCCATTTCTCCGTCTTTACCGGAAACCAGGGTAAGGGCACAGTCGGCATGGCCTGCCAGATAATCCGATGTGTAGGGCAGTTTGTCCTTGATATAACAGGCAAAGGCTCTGGCTGTCATTTCCACATTGCTGTCCCAATAACCGCCGTCTTTTTCACATTCTTTTCCCATGCGTACCGAATTACGGTAAAAATCAGTTTCCGTCCGTCCAATCTGCGGAGCTTCCTGCGCCTGCATCCTGGAAAGCATACGCTCAAAATTTTCCAGCCGTTCCCGTTCACTTTTGGGAATTACCCGGCCGGTAACATTCTTCTTAAATGCGCTGATCTGTCCCACAGAGCCGGGTTCGCCGGACAAAAATGCTTCCCGCAAGACTGCGTAGGTTTCCATCTGTTCCTCATTGCCATACCGTTTCAGAGAGGCAAGAACCGAGGAATCCAGCCAGTTTGCCGCATTTTTCCGGGTGCGTTCTGTTTGTGCTTCCGTGCGCTTTGCTGCCTGTTCCGGTGTTTCCGGTTTATACTTCATGGTGTCAATGAGTTTTTGGAACGGCGCATAGAGGCGGGGCTGTTCTGACAGCATCCCTTTTGCGCCCATCTTTGTACCAAGATAATCGTCAAGTCCATGCCACCATTCATGTGCCAGCGAACCTGCCCCGTGCATTTTCGTAAGATTGATGACTGTACGCAAAGGTTCATAATGAGCCGCAGCATTGCCGCTGCCTCTTGCACCAAAAGCGATAGCAAGCGTTCCCTGATAAGCAATATCTTTATCGCTGATCTTAAGGGCTGACGCCAGATCCTTTAGTGCTTCAAATCCCATGTTAAGGGAGGTCTGACGGTCGTTCTGGTTCATCCAGTTTCCAAACTCGCCGCCGCGGAATCCAAATGTATCAAGATAATGCTGTCCGGTGATCTCCACGCCATTCCGATAATCCGGGCCGGTACGTTTGACATGGGCGAGCTGGGGAGGGACAAACCGGATCTTCCCATTTTTGTTCCTGCCTTTGGCAAGTTCCTGCACCCATTTCAGGGCAGCTTCTTTGGTCTCAAAATTGGTCCGCAGGATCGAATAGCCTTTTGTCACATAGTAGGTACCGGGTTTCCAGTCCTCATTTTTAGAATAGGTATGTTTCCCGTCGTTGAAGTGGATCGCATAACCTTTCGGTATTTTCTGCTCTTTGGAAACACAAAACTGTTCCTTTTTTGCTTTCTGAGTAAAGTTGCGCTCAAAATATTCAGCCGAGCGGATCAGCATAGTATTGGATAATTTGTTTGTAATCACGGGATTGTCCTGACCCTTTTTCGTTGCCCGGTAATGGATTCCGCTTACCCAGCCCTGTACCTTTTCTAAATATCCATTGTCAACGAAAAAGCGGTCATAGGCTCTCATGGCATCCTCCACAGTACGGACATCTGAAAGCACTGTCTGCAATTCCCGGACTGTTTTTATATACTCCTTTTGCCTCGCAGTCCGTTTTTCCAGGGTGTCATCCGTGCGGTAATACTGAGGAGAGGCGTTTAAGCCGTCCCTTGCTTTTTTGATAAAATAGACCACGCCAAGAGGAATCCCTTCCTCCAGCATGGCTGCATAGTCCGGCTTTTTCCAGACATTATCCTTTTTCACAAATTTTTCGGCTTCGCGCTCATTCATGGCTTCCAGATCATCCGCATACAGCCCGCGGTCTTTCCACAGGTCTTTTTTCGCACCGCCGATCTTTTCACCGAAATCTTCATGCACTCCTGCCAATCTTCATCACCTCCAGTCAGTGTAAAATTCTTATCGCTCCGGGGCAGGGCGACGTTCTTCGTTTTTGTGAAGTTGTGGGAGGTTTCCTGTGAGCCGGTCAGTTTCCCTGCGGATCAGTTTGTCCAGAGCGCCTAAATCCTCCGGTGCAATGGCAAACTCCCGGTAATTTTCATACCACAGGCCCGTAGAGATTGCCGCGATGGGCGCAATTTTCTCCGAACCGGATGGAAGAAGGCGATACACAGGGGCTTCGTCATAAAGAAGCATCTGCTTTGCCGTTCCCTGTGGTATGCGGTACTTATCCATATCCGGGTTCTGGGCTGCCTCCATATATTGCATATTCAGGCGTTCTTCTAAATCCTGGGGCATATAACGAAATGCCTGATCCATCCACTGTCTGAACATCGTGGAATAGTGGTACTGCCATTCCGTAACTTGATTCGGGGCATAAGAAAACCCCCAACTTTTCAGAGCATCTTTTTCGTAAAGCTCCATTTCAGTCCATTCTTTCAGGCTGACCGTAGCCGCTGAACCATCTTTGCGTTCGATATTGACGCCGCAAGGATAGAGGATATTTCTTTTTATATCCTGCCGCAGCGTGTCTAAATCCATCATCAGGACATCTCCGTACAAGTGACCGCCCTCTCTGCGATCCGTATGAAACAGGAAAGCCCTCGCTCCGATAAACTCCGTTGTTGAGATCATTTGATAAAGATCCGCCGTAGAACAATAAGCAAACAAAGCGTCGGAAAGCCATATGTGATTTTTTCCCATGATGGCAATGGAATCAGCCCCGGTATTTGTCGCCAGAGAACGCATATTAAATTCGCATTCCCTAAGAAAATCTCCGGCAAAAATATGGAGCTCATACGCAAAGACGGATAAGTCTGTATCACGGATCAAATGAATCTGCGGTAGTGGTTCCTGATTCAATCAAATTCCTCCTTTCATGTGAAGCAGCTCTTTGACCTGCTCATTTTCCGCAAACGGCTGGCTATCTGTCTCCGCCATTTAATCAATCCCTCCCATCTGCCGGTAGCTGCCCGCCGGCAATCTTGCCGACAATCTCCGGACCGGTTTCATAAATCTGCATGAGGCGTTTTGCTGTGCCGCAGGGCTGTGCAGCTCCGCTGGTCCAAAGACGCACTGTAGATGGGGCAACATTCATCAAAAGAGCAAAGCCCTTTTCGTTCATGTCCAGCTTTTTCATCAGCGATTTAACCATATCGGGGCCGTAGTCTGGACACCGGGAAGCCTCGGCAATCATCTGCAAAGCGGTATTTTCAATTTTTTTCATTTTCAAATCCTCCTGTTATTTGTTTTCCAGCCTTATGCCGGGGCAAAGCTGATCTGGTTGTGTTTCATCCTTTTGGCAAAATCCGGCAGCGAATAATTTACCCCGTCAATTTCTGCATGGGTGTCATCCAGACGATGACAAACAGCAAAGTGCCTGTCCCCGTTTCCATAGAACAGGCAGAGTAAACCATTGTCGGGAATGGAAAACAGCGCTTTTCCGGCGCTGTCTGTAAAGCAGATATGTTGAGATCCATTCATGTTGAAATCCTCCCTAAATTGAAACAGCCGCCTCTTTTGGGCGGCGTTGGTGCTGGCTGGTTTGCAGTTGTTCCCGAACCAGCAGCAATTTCTCATTGTAATCTTTTCCCATCCGGGGAGGGTTGACACTTACCCGGATATGACGGAAACGTTTATCCTCGTGAAGCATGGTCTTGATTTTCCGGGCATTGACAAATCCGGCAAGGTCGTGGTCCATATAAAGGGTAACACGCCGTATCTCCGGGTGGCGTTCCAGAAAAGAAGTCAGCGCCACATGGGAAGTACCGCCCAAAGACAAGCGATAACCATTCCATTTCCATCCCTCCAGCTCTTGAAGTGTCGCATGGGAAAGCGCATCAATAGGAGCTTCAAAGACTGCCACATGCCGGCTGCCCGGACTTTGCGGGGGATAACAAAAGTTATATCCTTTGTCGCTGCCATAGACATCCTTTTTGAGATTGCCGCTGATACTGCGCATACAGGCAAACTTCGCTTTCCCGGAATCATCTTTCCCAACAAACACACAAACCGGTTCTCCATGATACCGGGCTTCGTAAAAAATCCCGGCTTGTAAACACTGGCGAATGACTTCTGAGCTGATCCCCCGTTTCTGCAAATAGGAGACCGCAGCGGTCGCGCAACGTCTGGCCCAGGGGAGAGCGAATGTTTTCTTTTCCGGCTCTTTTGATACCTGTATTTCTGCCGTACTTCGGTAAGCCGGTTCCTGTGGGATTTCGCCACCTACCAGAGCATGAACCGCATCCACAAGACCATATCCCCGAATCTGGATCAGGTAGTCCAGCGCATTGATACTCCGTCCGCGGCTGTTCCAGTACCAGTACCTTTTCCCGGTCACATATACCAGACTGTCATGCTCCTTATGCCGGAAATTAGGTCCATCCTGTTTCAGCACGCCGGATTCATGGAATTGCAGGTAAGTAAACAAGTCAGCTTCCCGCGCTGCCTGAATCTGTTCTTTGGTTACGCCGGGCATAGTACCGGCACAGTGTTTCTTTTCATTGCGCTTTGCCTCCTTCCTGTGATGAAATGAAAAAAGACACCCAAAGGTGCCTAACAGCCGTACAGGTCGTGATTGACCTCGGCACGGTAATAGCTGTCCATTGTAGCCGGGGCATTATACAGCGCCGCCAGCAGATACGCTTTGATGTTTCCGACCTTCGTTGTGTTCTTGTCGATACAGTCAAAGACATACTCTAAGTGGCCGGAATTGATCTTCAGGAACCGGCTCTTGACGATCTCCCTCGGAAAATCATCTCCGGCAATGCGAATGTAAGGGCGTTTCGACAAAATCACTTCAAGCATAAGTTCAAGGGCTTCATCCAAACGTTCCCTGCCATACCGTAAGACCAGTAAGTCATATTCAATATTTTCTTTGATGATTTCACGATAGGCTTCTATCAGCTCTATCCGATCCATCCCATCCGTGCGGTTTGCCGCTTCCGGCTCTGCCGGATAGATTGATGGATAAGTTATTGATTTATCTTTTTTTGATTTTTTTGTTTTTAATGGATTAGTATTTAATTGTGCCGGATTTTCCTGTTCAGGTTCCGCCTGTTTAGGTTTTGCCTGTTCTGGTTTTACCTGTCTTGGATTTTCCCGTTTAGGTGAAAGCCCTGTGTTTTCGGTACTTACAGGCTGCTCATGGATCGTATATTCAATGTCTCCCAACTGCCCGTTATCATAGCGGAGGCGCTGTCTGGTGAGATAACCATGCCGCTCCAGTTCCTTCAGGGCAGTAGTGATAGAATCCACACCATCCTTGCAGATACGGGCGAGTCCCTTTGTGGTATAATCCCAATCTTCCGGCAGCGACAACATAAGTGATAAAAGCCCCTTTGCCTTTAAGGACAACTCCGTATTGCGCAGATGGTGATTGCTCATTATCGTAAAGTCCTTTGTTTTCTCTACACGGAATACTGCCATTGTACCGCCTCCTTTCTTCGACTATTCCGTTACAAGGCATGATCCCTGCGGTCATAATGGAGATGACCGTCAGAGACCTTCGCATGGTTTTTCAGTTTCACTTCGCCCCGTTCCTGGCTCTCTAAAAATTTCTGATAGCCGGCATCTGTAAGGAACAAGCGCATCTTATCGCCTTTGTCGCCAACAGGGGAATCGTAAGACAATACATCAAAGACGATCATGTGCTTTACTTCTGGATCAAAGCGTTCAAGTGCCATGATGTCATGCCCCTTCAATTTTTCTGCCCCTGATTGTTGTCTGGCCTCGGCGATCTTTTCTCCAATCGTCCGGGCTGGATAGGGCAGACGGTAATTCTTCTGAATATCTTTTACCAAGTCCATGCACTCTGCATTTGACAGAACACGAAGTTTTGCCATAAGACCTTCTGCCGCCTCCCGCTGTTCGGAATTATTTGAATACCGCACGGTCATATAAAGTTCATTCAGGATCTTTGTCTGATAATCGCCCTCCACTTGAAAGAGCAGCTTTTTTTCCATTTCGTTTAATTCCATGTGGATCTCCTTTCTCTCGAAAATGAGTATGAAAAAAGGGCGTCCACCTATAAAAGTGAAACGCCCACGGCAACCAGCGGTCAGACATAAAGCCGGACCGCTGGCACTATTAAATTTTGTCGTTAATAAAACAGCCTCCTTTTTTCTTTATAGTTTTCGTCAATTTTCAACTTGGAAAAGGAATTGAATAAAAGACGACAAACGCTCAAACCCCTTGAAAATAAAGGCTTTTTCTGTTTGTCGTTATTATACCGTAACGGCATAGCGTTGCAAGTAATCTGTTGAATGATGGATTTACTACTGTTCAGGTTGCCGAATGGCTGGGACACAGCAGTTCAACAACCACATTAAAATTTTATGCTCACATTGACAAAACCTCAAAATTAGCAATTGCAAACAGCCTGCAAGCGGATTGATTTCTACACTTTTTCTACAACATTTGAAGCCACTGTAAATGCCAAAGTGGTGGAACTACGGTGGAACTGATGTAAAATTCAAAAATTTAGAATAAAAACGACAAAAGAAAAAATCCTCAAAAACGGCTTATCTAAGCCATTTTCAAGGACTTGTTTGTGGCAGGGGCAGAAGGACTCGAACCCTCGGCACGCGGTTTTGGAGACCGCTGCTCTACCAACTGAGCTATACCCCTATATCTGTTTAATTTTCAAGACAAGATGTATTATATCAAACTTTGCGTAATTTGTCAAGGAATTTTTGAAAAATAAATCATTTTAATGTTGTTAGACATAAAAACACATATTTAAACAAATATAATAACATTATTACACTTCATAAAGAAAATTTGGTCTTTGCTTAATGTATTGCAATAAAATATATTAAAATTCTTGCAGACAACTATATAGGGTTATTAAATTCAAAACTTGACAGCAACACCTTTACACGCTTTGGTACAAAAGAACCTCGCCAAGTTAAATGATTTTGGCGAGGCTTTTATTAATCAATACTCTTAATTGTTTTTAATACCCATTTAAAATAAACACCGCAATTTACAAAAAGAAACTTATTATCTGTAACATCAATTGCAAGTTCTTCAATAGAATTTGCACGATAACCGTACATACCAAACTCAAGGTCTGACAAACCTTCGCCTATCACCAAACGATTAAAGAAATTGTGTGTATCTTTATTTATATTGACAAGTTCTTTAATATAAGCTGTGGCTTTGCGAGTTTTTCCAAGCTTATAATATAAAGTTGACAACAACAAGCTGTTTGGCTATCGATATTTTGCGCTAGCAAAAAGTATTGTGGGCTTTGCCCACACCCACGACCTTTGAAAAGGTCGACCAAACTTTTATAATTACTTGTCGAAACAATTTGCTAAACCATAATTTACCCCAACTTTTGATAAAAAATTTTAATAAAGAACCAATAAAAAAGAGCCAATAAAACAACGGCAGCCGGATTAAATTCCGATTGCCGTTGTTTTATTGAATATTAAGTTAAATTATTTAGCTGTATCGTTTGTTGAAGAAGCAAGCTCGCCGCCCTCGATTACAAGCTGATTCTCGTAATCCTTGCCGTATGTGTCAAGGAGTGTTGCCTCGTAATCTTTGTGGAAGAAGTTTTCTTTACCGAGCGCTTTAATTTCATCGTTAATCCAGTTAAGGAGTGTATCGTTGCCCTTTGTTACGGCAGGAGCAATTGTATCTGCCGAACCAAGCTCAGGAATACCTACAACAAAGTCACTGTTCTGGTTTGCGTATGCGATAACCTCTGTATTGTCATTTGCCCAAGCTGCGCCGCTGCCGTTTTCAAGAGCTGTCTTTGCCTGTGCATATGCGTCATACTTCTGAAGTTTGATGTTCGGATAGTTCTTTGTAAGGTAAGTTTCGGCAGTTGTACCTGAAATTACAATCATACTGTCGCTTTCGTTCCAATTGTCAAGGCTTGTTATTGTTTTGCTCTTCGGAGATACAACACCGAGTGAAACGCTCATATAAGGAAGTGCAAAGTCAACCTCTTCTTTTCTCTCGTCTGTAACTGTAAAGTTTGCAAGAATGAGGTCTACCTTACCTGTCTGGAGGTATTCGATTCTGTTTGCAGCCTCAGTTGAAACAAAGTTTACTTTTACGCCGAGGTCCTCGCCAAGTCGGTTTGCAAAGTAAACATCGTAGCCCTGATACTCGCCGTTTTCGTCAACATAACCGAATGGGTTTTTGTCGGAAAATACGCCGATATTGATTGTACCCGATGATTTGATTTCATCAAGTGTTCTAAAGCCGTTAGCGGTTGAATTGTCGTTTGAACTTGAGCAGCCTGCAAACACCGCTGTAACAACTAACACTGCAAGGATTGCAGAAATGATTTTTGTAATTCTTTTCATAATAATCTCTCCTCTTTCTTAAAGAAAATTTATTTTATTGAGTCAAACTCAAAAATATCAAGGAATTTTTTAGCTCTCTCGGTTTTCGGGTTCGTAAAGAACTCTTCGGGTTTACCCTCTTCCACAATGTGACCGCCGTCAAAAAATACTATTCTGTCGGCAACCGCACGGGCAAACTGCATTTCGTGAGTTACAATAAGCATTGTTCTTCCCTGCTTTGCAAGTCCGAGCATTACATCAAGCACTTCCCTTACCATTTCGGGGTCAAGTGCGGCTGTAACCTCATCAAAAAGCAAAATGTCCGGGTGCATACACAAGGCTCTTACAATTGCAACTCTCTGTTTCTGACCGCCCGAAAGCTGTCGTGGATAGCTGTTGCTCTTTTCGCTTAATCCGACTTTTTCGAGCAGCTCTTCCGCCTCTTTTTTTACTTCCTCTTTATTTCTCTTCTGCACTTTTGTAGGTGCAAGCAAAATATTATCCATAACGGTAAGGTGGGGGAAAAGCTCGTAATTTTGGAACACCATACCGATTTTTTGACGAATTTCCGCTATATTTTTGCTTTTGCGGTCGATTAACTCGCCCTCAAAAGAAATTGTGCCCTCCTGTATAGGTTCAAGACCGTTTATACATCGTAAAAAGGTACTCTTGCCACAGCCGCTCGGGCCGATAATTACCACAACTTCACCCTGACGGACTGTCATATTAATGCTTTGAAGTACGGTATTATCATCGTAACGCTTTGTAAGATTTTCTATTTTTAACAGTTCCTGCGACATTTCCTCAACTCCATTTCTTTTCAAGATGTTTTGCAACCATACTTATTGAGAAGCAAACTATAAAGTACATAATGAATACTACAAGGTACACACCGAACGCTGCGTTCGGGCTTGTGGCACGGTTTGCCTCAATAATCTGTTGTGCAACCTTTATAACCTCTACAACACCAATCATAAGGATAAGGCTTGTAGTCTTTATCATTCTTGTAACAAGGTTGATTGAAAGCGGCAAAAGTCTGCGTACCGTCTGCGGAATTATTATATATAAATAGGTTTGTGCTTTGCTGAGTCCGAGCGCAAGACTGCTTTCCGACTGGTGTTTCGGAATACTGATAATTGAGCCTCGCACCAAGTCGCCCATCTCTGCCGTACCCCAAAGCGTAAACACTATTACCGAGGCAACCTCGCCCGAAAGGTTAATTCCCATAGTTCTTGTTGCACCGAAGAACACTATAAAAAGCAACACAAGCTGCGGCATTATTCTGATAATTTCAAGATAAATTTTTGTTATAACTTTTATTGCTTTGTTTGGTATAGTCATTACAATGCCAAGCAAAATGCCCAGTGGTATGCTAAGACCGACTGAAATAAGACTGATTTCAAGTGCAGTCCACAAGCCGCCCAAAAGGCGTATAAAGTTTGTTCCCTTAAAAAGAACATCAATCCCCAAATCCGGCATATCTCAGTTTCCTTTCCAGCACACTTCCAAGTATTGAAACAGGCAGTAGTATAATAAGATAGAACACAACAAGCATAAACAGACACTCTGTTGTTTTGTAGTAAAGACCGATTAAGTCCTTTGCAACAAACATAAGGTCCATAAGGCTTACTGCGCTGAATACACTTGTTTCTTTAAGCAAGAATATTACATTTGCCACAAACGGCGGTACACTTGTTGAAAAAGCCTGCGGCAGTATTACATATCTCATAATCTGCGGATGCTTCATACCAAGACTTAAAGCACTTTCGGTTTGAATTTTATCTACAGATTCAAGTCCGCTCCTGAAAGTTTCCGACATATAGCTTCCGCCCAGGAAAGCAAGACCGATATAGCCTGCCATTTCAGAGCTTACCTGCACGCCAACCTTTGGCAGCGCATAGTAAATAAAAAACAACTGAATAAGCAGCGGAGTGTTACGGGATATTTCAATATATACCGTTGCAATCTGCCTTAGCACGGGCACTTTGTAATACTGAACCAGTGAACAGAAAAGACCGATTATAATAGAAACGGCGATTCCGATAAGTCCGATTTTTAAAGTGAGCAAAGCTGCCTCTTGGTACAAAGGAAGATATTTAAAAATAAATTCCCAATTCATTTTTTCACCTTTTTCCTAATCTCTTAACATTTTATGCACAGAATAATAAAAAGCATTAAAAAAGACCGAAGAACATATGCACTCCGGTCAGTAAAACTTTATCTGGTCAAAACTTTTCGTCGGAGAGCATGGGAAATAAACACATACACATTGTGCACATGCAACAGCAACACATAGAGCTTTTTACATATGAAACAAGCTTTGTCATAAGGTTGCTCTCCTCTCTTGAAGTCCTATAAACCTAATAGGTTTTATATGTTCTGATAATACCATATTAATTGATAAAAGTCAATACATCTGCGCCAATCCGTTAAAAACTCATCAGAAATTCTTGTAATAAATATCTACGCCCAAGAGCCTGTCAAATTTGAATCCTGCGTTTTTAATTCTTCCGCCAAATTCAAATCCGAACTGTTTATGTAAATAAATGCTGTGCTCGTTCTCGCTTGTGATAAGCGAAACCACAGTCAAGAACCGATTATTCTTTTGCGCCTCTTGAAGTGCATACTCAATAAGTTGAGTGCCGATGTGCCTGTTTTGACAATCGTTTTTTACATATACCGAAAGTTCGGCTGTAATGTCGTATGCATCTCTTTTACTGTAGCGGGAAAGTGCAACATAACCGATTACATTGCCGTTTTCCTCATACACAGAGAGCAAATACTTGCCTGCATGCTCATTTAACATATCAACAAAGTATTTGTCATCTTTAGGATTTATGTCATAGGTTGCGGTAGTGTTTAAAACCGCATAATTGTAAATTTCTTTGACAGCCGGCAAATCAAGCACCGTGGCTTTTCTTATCATAATAAATTTTCCTTCTTAAATGCCTGTTCAAGGTCTGCAATAATATCTTCTGCATCTTCAATGCCGACGCTGAATCTGAAAAAGCCGTTGTGGAATTCTTCGGGATAAAGATACTGTCTTTCGTCATTTTCTCCGAGGAAAACGATAAGGCTTTCATCGTGACCGAGAGAAACTGCCGAAGTTATGACATTCAAATGGCTTACAAATCTGTTATATGTATCATGGTCAGCCTTGAGTCCGAACGAAAGCACACCGCCGAAACCGTTTGTCATCTGCTTTTTGGCGATATCGTGGTTCGGGTGGTCTTTAAGTCCCGGATAAGCCACAAAACTTACACCCTTTACAGTCTTTAAATATTTAGCGACTTTGAGTGCATTTTCATTGTGCTGTTTCATTCTAAGCGGTAAAGTAACCGCACCACGCATAATAAGCCAAGCATTGAACGGGCTGATTGTTGCACCGAGGTTAATCTGCGACTGTGCTCTGATGATGTCGAGGTATTCTTTTTTACCGATAATAGCACCACCCATTGCGTCACCGTGACCGTTGATATATTTTGTAAGGCTTTCAATCGAAAAATCTGCGCCAAGCTCAACAGGTCTTTGGTTGTACGGAGAAGCAAATGTATTGTCAACAGATAACAGTGCATTGTTTTCGTGCGCAATGTCTGCAATCGCCTTTATGTCCGAAATTGTAAGTGTGGGGTTGCCCGGAGTTTCTATATGAATAAGTTTTGTGTTCGGGCGGATTGCCTTTCTTACATTTTCGGGGTCGGAGGTATCAACAATTGTTGTTTCCACACCGAATTTATTGTTTAAAAGCTCGTTTAAAAGTCTGTAAACCGCAATATAAGTAACGCTTGAGAAAATTACATGGTCACCGCTTTTGAGTAAAGCAAAGAACAGTCCCGACAAAGCGGCTACACCACTTGCAAGCACCACGCAATCTTCGCCGCCCTCAAGAGAGGCAACTTTTTCCTGAAGATACTGCTGGTTTGAGCCTCCGTTTCTTGTATAAAGGTTTTTACCTGCACTGCTCCAGTTAAGGTCACTTGGGTCATAGGGCAATTCATAGCTGTTTGCCATAGTTATAGGCCTCTTAATTGCTCCTGTTTCGCCGTCAACACCGTTGCCTGTATGCACGGCTCTTGTCTGAAAGCCTAAATCTTTTACATTCTTTTCGCTCATATTATCACCCTTCTGATTTTAAATTTCCGCATTGTGTGCGGATATATAATAATATTACTTTAAAAAGCGGGAATTTTCCTAAAACTTAGTATTCCTACCGATAAAGTAGGTTTATTGTAACACCACCGTTTCCGTTTGTCAATAGGTTTTAAAAATCTTTTTGAAAATAATGTAAATCGGATTTGTTTTTGTGTTTTTGGAATATTTAAAACTATGGTTTAACAAATTGTTTCGACAAGCAAATATAAAAGTTTGGTCAACCTTTAAAAAGGCAAAACAAAAAGGGCGGAAAACCGCCCTTAAATTCTGAAAGAGTATAAATTATTTAACTTATTCAGCAAAACCTGACTCAACGAGAGCAACAAGACCGTCAACAGCCTCTGTTTCGTCTGAACCGTCAGCAATAACCTTGATGGTTGTACCGCCGATAATACCAAGTGACAATACGCCGAGAAGGCTCTTTGCATTAACTCGTCTTTCTTCCTTTTCTACCCATACAGTTGACTTGTATTCGTTAGCCTTCTGAATGAAAAATGTAGCTGGGCGAGCATGTAAGCCTGCCTTGTTCTGTACTAATACTTCCTTAACATACATTTTAAAATCCCTCTCTTGCCATATAATTTAACCCGTTTTGTAATCCGACTGCATTTTGCAATCTTTTAATAAATATTATAGTATTTTTTCAAAAAAAGGTCAATAAGTTAATTAATTTTTGGTTTAATACTCACTTACAACCAAAAATTTCGGTCTGTTGTTGTGCAACTTTACTAAAACTGAAATTAAATTATATTAAGTATTGCTAAATATTATTTTGCAACACTAAATTATTGTTAATTCTTATTGCTGTTCTTTTATCTTTTCAAGCAAATCCGGGCGCTTTGCACGGGTTACCTCAAGACTTTTTTCTTTCTGCCACTTTGCTATGTTTGCATGATGACCGCTCAAAAGCACTTCGGGCACTTCTTTGCCCCTCCATACCGACGGTTTTGTGTATTGAGGATACTCAAGCAAACCGTTAAAATGGCTTTCTTCGGTAAAACATTCATTATTTGAAAGTACACCCGGCACCATTCTTGAAAGTGCGTCCGTGAATACCATTGCAGGAAGTTCGCCACCTGTAAGCACATAGTCGCCGATTGAAATTTCCTCGTCTATAAATTCATCAAGCAAACGCTGGTCAACACCCTCGTAATGACCGCACAATATGCAGACATTCTCAATCTCGGCTATTTCCTTAAGTCTTTGCTGCGTAAGAGTTTTTCCCTGCGGCGACATATAAACAAAATGCGGTCTTTTGCCGATTTTATCGCATATATTCTCAAAGCAAAGCGCTATAGGCTCGGCTTTCATCAACATTCCCATTCCGCCGCCGTACGGGGTATCGTCAACTCGTCTGTGCTTGTCAAAAGCATAGTCACGCAGTTGATGACAATGTATTTCAAGCGCACCGCTTTTTTGTGCTCTGCCGATTATACTGTCACCCAAAACAGGAGTAAACATCTCGGGGAATAAGGTTATTATATCAATCCTCATCGTCAAATATTCCTTTCATCGGGCGAATAAGAACATATCCGTCATCAACATTGGTTTCTGTAATAACCTCGTCAATAACGGGTGCAAGATATTTTTTGCCGTTGTCATCTGTTATCTCATAAACATCATTAGCACCTGTGCGCAAAACATCTGTAATTTTGCCGTAAACAGTTGCATTGTCGGCGTCTTTTACCTCAAGGCCGAGCAAATCCTGAACAAAGTTTACACCCTCGTCAAGGACGATCTCCTCTCGGTCGATATAAATTGTCTTGCCTCTCATTTTATCCGCCTGCTCAATTGTATCTATTCCGTCAACCTTGCAAAGCACAATATTTTTGTGAGGGCGTGACTTAACTTTTATGCTCTCTCTGCCCTGCTCGTCAAGATAAAGTTTTTTAAAGCAACACAAAAATTCGGGACTGTCGCACCACGGGTCAATTCTTAATTCGCCTTTTATGCCGTGAGTGCCTACAATTTTTCCGCTGTCAAGAAATCTTTTTTTCATATATACACCATCCGTAATTTTTTTCATTTGACTACATATTTTAACATAATTTTCGGCTGTGAGCAACTATTATATATGACTGTGCATACTGATAAATATTTCGCTTATAAGGTCGGCGATATATTCTTCGCTCTCTGCCATTCCGCCTCTTACCCACTTTTTTAAAATACCTGACGCACCGCTTTCGAGAAATGTAAACATATACTCAAGTTTGGTCTGCGGAATATCCTTTTTGCCAAATGCCGCACAATACTCTTTTTTGAGCTCCGCATACATTTCGTCAAGTAATTTAGTCTGGATATTGTTATTGAAAACCACTCTGTAAAAATCCGAATACTTCTTTACAAAGCGCACAATCCAAAGGAAATTCACCTTGCCGTTCTGCGTAAATTTAAAATTGTAATCCTTTAATTCTTCAACATAGCTGATTTCTATTTGAGAAATCATATCGTAAACATCGGCGAAATGGTGATAAAAGGTAACTCTGTTCACTCCCGCCTGCTTACAGAGAGAGGTTACTGTAATTTTGCTCAAAGGCATTTGCTCAAGCATATCAAAAAGTGTCTGCTTGAGTGCCTTTGTGGTATTTTTTACTCTTTTATCCATAAAATTTCACCTTAAATTTTTTTGAAAAAATAAACAAATTTTAATAATTTGTAAAATAATTTACATAAAAATTAAAATTAACTCTTGTATATTTGTGTAGAATATATTATACTATAAACATATAATTAAATCAAGGGAAACACTGTAAAAGCATACTGCGGATTTATTTTTTGTAAAAACGAGCAATATGCGCCCTTTTCCCAAATTTCTTAAAGAAAAGAGGATATATAAATGGCTTTTAGTTTAAATGACAAAAGAACTCCGCTTGAACAGTTTTTGCAGGGCGAATCTGTTACAGCTTATGAATTTATGGGCTCTCATTTTGTAAACTGGGGCGACAGAGACGGCGTTGTGTTCAGAGTATGGGCACCAAACGCACTTTCCGTATCCGTTGTAGGTGATTTCAACGATTGGAACCCCGATGCAAACTATATGTATAAAATCGACAATTCAGGCGTATGGGAATTGTTTATTGAGGGTGTATGGGAATATGCTTGCTATAAATACTGCGTAGAAACTCCGTCAATGCAAAAGGTAATGAAAACCGACCCATATGCATTCCATTGCCAGACAAGACCTGATAACGCATCTCGTGTATATGAAATTCACGGTTATGAATGGAACGACAGCGAGTGGCTTGAGCACAAGAAAGCTCACCCGCACAAGAACGCTCCTATCAATGTATATGAAATGCACGCAGGTTCTTGGAGAAAATACGAGGACGGCAATGTATTCAGCTATAGAAAGCTCGCCGAGGAGCTTATTCCTTATGTAAAAGAAATGGGCTACACTCACATTGAGTTTATGCCTCTTACAGAATATCCGTTTGACGGCAGCTGGGGCTATCAGGTAACAGGTTACTTTGCGGCAACTTCCCGTTACGGTACTCCTAAAGACCTTATGTATTTTGTTGACAAATGTCATCAGGAAGGTATCGGCGTTATTCTTGACTGGGTACCTGCTCACTTCCCTAAGGACGAGCACGGTCTTGGCAGATTTGACGGTACAGGCTGTTATGAATACGAGGATTGGAGAATCGGCGAACACAAGGAATGGGGTACATATATCTTTAACTATGCCCGTTACGAAGTAGCAAGTTTCTTGCTTTCATCCGCAATGTTCTGGCTTGACCAATATCATATTGACGGCATCAGAGTTGACGCCGTTGCATCTATGCTCTACCTTGACTACAACCGTAAAGACGGCGAATGGCTTGCAAATATCTACGGCGGCAGAGAAAATCTTGTTGCTGTTGATTTCTTACAGAAGCTTAACACTGTTGTGCATATGTTCCACCCGGAAGCTATGATGATTGCCGAAGAGAGCACAGCATGGCCGAATGTTACCGGTTTCCCGCCAAAGGATATGGGACTTGGATTTGACTACAAGTGGAATATGGGTTGGATGAACGATATGCTCTCATACATCAGCCTTGACCCGCTTTACAGAAATTATCACCACGATACTCTTACATTCAGTATGGTTTACGCATTCAGCGAAAGCTTTATGCTCCCTATCTCTCATGATGAAGTTGTTTACGGCAAAGGCTCGCTTATCAACAAAATGCCGGGTCTGTATGACAACAAGTTTGCGGGCGTAAGAGGATTCCTTGCTTATATGCTTGCTCATCCCGGTAAAAAACTTATGTTTATGGGCAGTGAGCTCGGACAGTTTGACGAGTGGAATTCTACCGAACAGCTCCAGTGGAACTTGCTCGGCTACGAAAAGCACCGTCAGCTTAATCACTTCTTTGCTACAGCAAATAAATTCTATTGCGATACACCTGCAATGCACGAAAACGACTACGACTGGAACGGTTTTCAGTGGATTGCGCTCGACGATTACAAGCATAGCATTATTTCTTTCAGAAGAATTGCTTATGACGGAAGCGAAGTTATTGTTGTATGTAACTTCCAGCCAATGCTCCGTGAGAACTACAAAATCGGTGTTCCGAAGTTTGGTATCTATAAAGAAGTTCTCAACTCCGAGGCAGAGGAATTCGGCGGTTGCGGTATCGTAAACGAGGGCGAATTAAAGGCACAGGATGCAGCCGATCACGATCTTCCGTACTCAATCAACATTACGCTTGCACCGCTTTCTGTAATCTACATTGAGCTTGACAAGGAACTTCCTGCACCCGAAAAGCCAAAGAAGGAAAAGACTACAAACCGCAAGGCTGCCGCTCTTAAGAAAGCAAAGGCTGAAAAAGCCGCAAAAGCTGAAAGCAAGGCAGAAGAAAAAACCGATGAAAAGCCTGTAGTCGAAGAAAAGGAAGAAACTAAGGAAACTAAAGCTGAAGAAAAAATTGAAACAGTTGAAGAATAACAACTGATTAGGTGAATTTTTCAGTTTTTAAATTAATTTTATATTAAGGTCATTTTTGTCCGACCTCTTTATAATCTGAAATGCAGACAGGGTTCTTCCCTATCTGCATTTCTTTTTTGGCTTTTTATCAAAAGTTAGGATAAATTATGGTTTGGCGGAGTGTCGGTCGGGCATTGAAATTTAGCTAACGCTAAATTATCCTCCCAAAA
>ERZ780166.139-NODE-139-length-67361-cov-27.872017_pt1 | contig 67361 bp, 56 predicted proteins | sample MGYA00511366_ERZ780166 | MGnify/ENA primary metagenome ERZ780166 (study PRJEB29588, sample SAMEA2162231) | human gut metagenome | biome: human gut; feature: human-associated habitat; material: faeces | place: Denmark | collected 2008/2010 ...
CAGCGCCACGCTTCATCGGCGGCGATACCGACATAGTGGATCGCGCCCAGCTCGCCTTTGAGCCGGTTGACCTCCTTGGTGATGAGGTGCGTTTTGAGCTGCCCGGTACACCAGCGGACGCGGATTCCCGGCCAGCCGTTGCCGTAGGGCGGGATGCCCAGCTTTGCACGGTTTTCCAGACTGCGGGGCTTCTGCTTGGGTTCGTCGAACATCAGGTATTCAAAGCCCTTGGGATGCCGCAGCGTGGTAATATGGATGCCGCGCTCCCGGAAAAGATGCTCGTCCAGTTTGGCAAGGTGTTCGTACATTTCCGGGAACTCCATGCCGGTGTCCGCTGACAGCACCATGTCGATGGGCATATCCCGTTCGATCATCAAAAGCAGCATGGCGGTACTGTCCTTGCCACCGGACAGGCTGACGGCATGAAACTGCTTGCCGCTTGTGTTATGAATGGTTTCCTGCATGGGGAAGCCGCTCCGTTTTCACTCCTTTCCCACATCACAGCTCATAGATGGGCTGCTCGTGTTCGTAGTAGGGATCGCACAGGGCGGCAAGCTCGGCCACCAAGTCCTCCAAATCCAGAGAAATCTCGCTGTCTGCCCAATCACTGCCCTTGTAGACGCGATACTCGGTGACATATTCGCCTTCTCCAGCGTTCACGCTGAATTTAGCAACGACGGCAAAGCCCATATCCTCCAGCAGCCACAGCTCCATCGACCGGGCAGCAAACACCGCGCCGATATAGCTGTCGCCCACGTCCTCATAGAGAAGCGTCGCTCGCTGCTTGAACAGCTCCGTGCTGCGATAGTCCAGACTCAGCGCATTTTTGCCGTCTGCGCGATAGGCATAGACCGTCTCAGCCTTGTTCCAAACGGCTTGCAGCAGGGCGTGATAGTCGATGTTTTCCAGAAACTCGTCGATTTCCGTTTCCGTGTAGCCGACCTCCGTACCCTTGCGGAACAGCGTGGTCAGCGCTTTTTCCAGCTCTGTTACTCTGCTCATGGTAATTCCTCCAATCATTTTAGTGACGCCGCTTTTTCCGGTCAGGGAGGATATGCCCCTCGATGACGGCGGCGTGTTTGCGGATTTTGATTTCTCCGCGCCTCTCAGATGCCTGCGCCTTGGCATATCCCACGTCGGAGAGGAACAGCCGCAGCCGTTCGCCCTTTTCACCCACAGGGGATTTCCACGACAGGACATCGAAAATAATCATGTGGCGGGTTTCGTCCATAAAGCGCTCCAGCGCAAGGATGCTGTGACCGCCGACAAAATCATCAGCGTTCATATTCGGCACCTCGCGCTCTGATCTGAAAGGCGGCAAGCCCATAGCGGGCGATCAGAGTGGCATTGACGATCAGGCGCAGCGCCTCCGGGTCAATGACCTCCGGCTCCGCCAAGTCCGCCATCGTGACGGCCTCCGTCTTGTCGCAGAGGTCGCGCGCTGCCATGAACAGTGCGTAGTTGTGCGGCGAGGTGTTTTTCAACACCGCATAGCCGAACTCAATCCCGTCCTTGCAGAAGCAGTTTGCCGTGCGGCGGTAAATGTCGTCATTAGAGGTCAGCAGGTACATGGCCGCATAATAGGCGTTGGTATCCCTGCGGCGGCGGTAGCCCTGCACGGCGCACTGATACTGCATCCTGCGCTCATGCTGCTCGTTGCTCCAAAGGCTTCCGGGATAGTGCTTGATCAGCAGGTTCAGGCGCGAGGACAGGCGGCGGTCGCGGGGGAATGTTTCCATGACAGCCTCGCGGTAGCCGACCACACCAGCCTCGATACGCTCGGCCAGCCACGAGCAGCGCAGGGCGGTACAGCCCAGCTTTTTCACATACTCGGTACAGAGCTGGCAGCTCACATCTTTGGGCGTGTATTTGAACGTGTTGATATACATGGCGTCCTCCTTTTGGCATGAAAATAGCGGACAAACAAACTGCTTGTCCGCTCAACGGCTCTGGTCGCGCTGGCGCTTTTTCTGCCATGCGTCCAGTAATTTGAAAATGGTGTTCTCAATCTGAAATGGGGTATAGGAACGTGGGAAATATTTGCGGAGCTTTTCACCGGAAAGGGTAATGTCATTTTTCTCCGGTTTCTTCTGCTCCATCATAATGGAGAGCATGGTGTCCTCGTTTAGCTCACCGCTCTGACTGAGCTTTTTCATCCGCTGTGCCTGCGAGAGCGAGGGGGTGGCTTGTTCGCTGTCGATGGTTTCCAGAAGCAAGCCTTGCTCCTTGGGTGTCAGCGCCGCGATCTGATAAGCGGGACTGAGGGCGATTTTCTTCTCGTCCACCATCTGCTGAAGCTCCGGGACTAACTGCGTCAGGGCGATGTAGTTGCGGATGGTATCTCCGCTCACACCGGCATCCTGACCAACTTCATCATCGCTGCGGAACTTCGCCGAAATTTTCGGCGAAGTCAGATCCGTCCGTGCGCCCTGCCGCTTGATGGCCTCCATCTTCATCTTGTAGGCTTTGGCGCGTTCGGAGGGGAGAATGTTCTCCCGCTGAAGGTTGCTGTCCACCATGATGATGGTGGCAGCGTCCCGGTCAATGTCGCGGACAATGACGGGCATGGTGGCCAGCCCAGCCAGCTCGCAGGCGTGTTTGCGGCGGTGGCCTGCAATCAGCTCATAACCGCCGTCCTCCCGTGGCCGTGCCAGCGCGGGGACGAGGACGCCGTATTCCTTGACGCTTTCGGCGGTTTCCTGCATGGACGCATCCTCTCGCACCTGAAAGGGGTGATCCGGGAACGGATGCAGCTCAGAGAGCGAAATCTGAACAACTACTTCCTGCTGCGGTTTCGGCTTTTTGGATGGCGCGGGCTTTTTGCCCGGTTCCTTCTGCACGGTTTTTTCAGGCATTGTGTTCCTCCTGTCGGCATCTGATTTTGGGTACAAAAAAAGGACATTTCTTCTTTGCAGAGGAAATGTCCTGATTTTTTGGACGGGCTGACAGCCCTCCCAAACGGTATTTTATTTTTGTCGTTACTATAACACCCCCTACGATATAACTACTTCGCGGCTCGATTTTTCGGTTTGGAAAAGGATGAAAAACCTTGCCAGATAACCGAAAACCCTTGATATACGGGGCTTTTCCGGTTTGTCGTAATTATACCGTAAGGGCATACTTTCGCCACAAACCTCGTAAACGGCATAAATCAACCTGACGGTTCAATAAAATCTCTGACTCCAAGACAGGTAGCCGACTTGCTCGGTCATACAACTTCTGAAATTACAGAGCTGTATTATGTGAAAAGAGATTTGACAAAACTGAATGGTGTGACAGATGGGTTTGAATTTTAGTTAATCTAATATTATAACTTTCACTATCTAGCAACTATTGGTTGCTGAATAGTAAAGTTTATTGACAAAATACTTTTCGTAATTTAAAATAAAGATACTAAATTCAAAGGAGCTTTGCTATGCCCTATATAAATATATTTGATAAAAATATTTATTATGAGATTTATGGAGAAGGTAACAAAAATGCATTATTATATCTCCATGGCGGACCGGGTGCGAGTTGCCTGGATTTTGTTAACCAGGCTAAAATGTTGAGCAAAAAAATAAAAGTTATAATATTTGACCAGCTCGGTGTTCTTCGTTCAGATGCAATAGACGAAAATGAAGAATACAGTATGTCTGTTCAGGTTGAAATGATAGAAGAAATGCGAAAAAAACTGCTTGTAAAGAAATGGAGCGTTTTAGGTCATTCCTACGGTGGTTCTCTTGCAACTCTTTATGCATATACATATCCTGATTGTGTAAATAAAATCATACTGGATTGTCCGAGTCTGAATTTTATTGATTCATCAAAATCTGTTGCATATTACCTGACAGATTATATGAACAAATCTCACAATAGTGAAGCAATAGAATTATGCGAAAAAATCAAGAAAGCCGAATATAAAGATAAGCAGGTAATTTTTGATATTCTTACCTTACTTGATTATGTAAAGGATAATCAACTCAGAAATTATCTTCACAACATAACTTTCGAGGAATACTCAAAGAGTTTACAGACAGATAATATTACCGAAGATATGTGGGCAAAGGGAGAACGTCATTTAATGAAACTTATTGATGACGGAAAAATGCTTGAGAATTTTTTGCCAATACTTAAAAAAGCTGAAAAACCTGTTCTGCTGATAAACGGCAAATATGATCCGGCTTGCGGAAAGAACCAAATTAGTTATATGCTTAACAATGTAAATGATATAAAACAGGTTATTTTTGAAAACAGCGGACATTTTCCGAGAATTGAAGAGCCTGAAAAGTACAGTAAATATATTTTGGAGTTTTTAGAATAATCATCACTAAAATTGATGCTATTTTGATGATGTAGCAGACGGAAACGTTGGAATTATTAGCGCCAGTCGAACATTTTGATGCCTGAAATAAGTGTCAAAAGCGGAAAATCAAACCGTGCTCCGTACATAAAAATATATCAAAAAACGGCTTAAACGCAGTGTTTAAGCCGTTTTTGCTTGGCAGGGGCAGAAGGACTTGAACCCTCGGCACGCGGTTTTGGAGCGGCTCTGATAGAGTTTTAAGTGAAAACGCCCCTAAATTTTTGTTGATTTTTAACATTAATCAGTATAGTGAATTTGTTGATAATGCTTAACATTTTTCATATGCTACAAGATTTTAACGATTATTTGCCGTAACAAATGGTGGAACAAACTGCCGACCAATATTCATTCTAATCAACTATTACCGAAAAAAATCGCATAATTTACTATGTATAATAATACTGTATATATATTTTAATTGTCAATAGAAAGTATTATTAGTGTTTAAATGTATGTTACAGATTTGAAAAAGTTAAAGAGTAACTAAACCCAAAACCTTTGTTTCACATTTTGGCAATACCCAATTATCTAAACAAAAGGGATTGTTCCAACGATGTGTTTAGTTTCATAGCTTCAGTTTATGCTTTGCTAAAAGAATATACATCCGCTAAAGTGGCTGATTACACTTACCTGGCTACTATTTTAAATGGTCCAAAAGGAGTTTTCTCTAACTTAAATCAAATTTACTGTTGACTAGTGCGAATAGCTTTTCAAAATGCTTGATGGTTTCTGTTGAAAATGTAAGCGTTCCAATATTCTTTGCCATATAATTCGCAGGAGAATAGTGATTAAATGATTTGTTCCCGTTAATTCGCTTTAACTGCGACATTATCGGTTTGTCTACATCAAGATCGGTAATCTTAATAGATGTACTGAATGCCCCATTATACAGTTCAAGATATTCATTCTTGCTAAACAAATCCTCAATGTCAGCAAAGGTTTGTCCTATCACTGAATGGTAGTACAGGATTTTCTTATCAGCAATGATTTTTTGTTCAACCATACGCTTTAAGCGTACTTCTGCGCTTTGATTCGTAAAAGTATCAAGTAAACATACTGTAGATAGTTCGTTGCCACGCATCAGGGAAATGAAAGTTGCAATCTTATCTGCACCACCCACTGGTACGATAGTAATATCATCAGACAAACCCTCTTTTCCCATATCTTTGAGAATTGTGGAAAAATGGTTGAGATATACCAGATCTGAGATACCCTCGACCAAAAGATTCCTTGGAGAAACATACAGATTTTGAGCAATTGTATATCCTAATGCTGCTTGCAGTGGGAACAGAGTATCGGAATCCTTTTCTTCAACAGCATCCGATACAACGCTGCCTATTTTGGGATCCTGCGTATCATAGACAGTTCGCACTTCATTGAGTTTTAGAGAATCAATCATAAAAGGCGAATGCGTTGTGTATATCACCTGATATTCGGGTGCCAGTTTCTCATCAATAAATCGCAACAAATCGTTTTGTGCAGAAGCGTGGAGACTAAGACCAGGCTCGTCCAAAAGCAAAATGTATTTACTGTTTTTGTCACCTTGAATTTTACTAAACCATACAAGGAAAGAGAAAAACCAGAGGAAGCCTTTACTACGGTTTTTCAGTGGCAATGTCACTCTATGCTTAGAATTATAAATTCTGATATTAAGATAGCGAACATTATTTGCAGCATGCTCAATATCAAAACGGATCTCAAGATTCTGGTTTGTTGTCCAATACTCAAACATATCGTCAGTGATAGAATTGGATGTTGCCTCCAATTGAGCTTTAAATGTTTCAAAATTACTTTCTGACTGAATATCGTCAATCTGCAAGCCACTCAATTCGAACAGAGCTTTGGCAATTTTGTATTCTTCAGAAGACAAACTCCCTGTAGGTTTTCCAGTAGCGAAATCATTCAAATTAATTCTGCATGGCAAGCTAAAATAATCGCTGAAATACCAGAGTTTAGGGATTGCTGGAGAAATGAAAGTTCTATAAATATAGCCTTCGAGCGAATTTTTACATCCTCCAGATGCATCTTTTATCTTTTCTAACTCAGTCTCGATCTCTTTCATTCCAGGGAGCGTGCTGTTCTCTGTAACTGTATCCTCTAAGTTTGAAAAAGAATCTGCTTCATTGATAAATTCTTTGCCTTGATCGCCAACACCAAAAGTTTTAATTAACCAGTCTTTGAAAACGCTAAAATCAACTGAAACTCCTGTTGTTGTTCGGGTATTGTCATAGTATGATGTTACGGAAAAAATCTGTTTTTGAATTATTCCTGATTCAAAATCATCCTCGATTTTTTGAATATCCTCATCAGACAATTCATATTCACAAGTGATTGCCGCTGGATTTTCATTACGTACTTTGGTTAATTCTCCACGGGGATAATCTAAATCTTTACTGAATTTGAATTCTGTGTTATCCTCAAAGTAGTTTGACTTTGCCAAAGCTTCAAGCAACGCAGTTTTTCCAGATTCATTTTTGCCGACAATTCGTGTAATTTGGCTTTCGACTTCGTAAGTTTGTTCTGTCAGAAAGCTCTTATACTTGTGAATGGTTACTTTCTTAAGTAGCATATAAACTCCTTTCGTTATAATTCAATAAAAATACCACAAATCAAGAACGCTTTGTTCAACTAAATCTTCGTTCTTTATCTGTTGAGTGTGGTTTCTATGCCAAATAATCTATATACAAACGCAGTGTTTAAAACATCTAAATAGCGTCAAGCGCAAAATAGTTATTGAGCTTAAATCTTGTTATAATATTAACACTGCATCCCGTCCGATAAATGAGAACCAAATAGGTCATTCTTTTGTCGACGATTAAATGAAAAAACATTATAAAAAATTACCATAGATTTGATTTCTCTCTACTTTTACATTATATTACAAAAAAGTGAAAATAGCAATAAATATCAGATCTATTCGATGTTTATTTTGTGAGGTGAAATGAATATGAAAAATTTAAATTATCATTTATATCTTACCGACGATGAATACAGTCAGGTAATTCATAGTTTAATTGAACTTAAAAATAACCTCATACAAGCAGGTAAATATACAGATGTTGTTGATGACTTGCTTGTTCGTTTAATTTCAGCTAAGAAAAAGAATATAAAAATTCGCATCAAAAAATGAATATATCATAGTACCTACCTACTCAGTTATTGGAGTAGGTATTTTTTTTGAAAAAATTTTTAAAAATACCCTGACAAATGGGTACCCTTTGTCCAAATAGGTGAAGAGGTTATTTTTCAAGTAAACAAAAGGACCTTTTCGCTGAACTTTGACAACTGAATATACACTTCATTAAGACGTTACTTCTGATGATGTGCAAAAGCATGAGCCACAGCAGCGGTACGCCACGACCTTTCCGGTTTGAAAGTGAGCGCTAACTCCGCCTGCAAGTGTCGGGTTGCACCTGATATGGCGACGACAGTCAGAATGATAATGATACTCCTGTACGCAGCTTGAAGAGTTCCTTCGAGGGGTGAGATTCCCGTGCAACGGTAAAGCAGACCGTTACTTAATGAAGTCCCAGATAGATTTCTCTATCCGCCGGGGGTGTTGAGGACAAGTACGGCGGAAAAGTTACATAGCTGTTATTGCAGGACAGCTATTACGGTGTAAAACCTTAATGCACCGTGACAAAATTTGAAAGGAGGAAAACGAATGCCAAACTGCAAAACTATTGCTATCTGCAATCAGAAGGGCGGTGTCGGAAAGACGACAACCACAATGAATTTAGGTATTGGATTGGCTATGCAAGGCAAAAAGGTACTTCTTGTTGACTGCGACCCGCAAGGTGATTTAACTGCTTGTTTAGGCTGGCAGAGAGTTGATGAGATACCTGTTACTCTTGCCACGAAAATGCATGATGTAATCCGTGATGACAGCACGGATGCTACAAGCGGAATACTTCACCATAACGAAGGTGTTGACCTGATACCTTCCAATACAGACCTGGAAGCGTTGGAAATGTACCTCGTTACGGCAATGAGCCGTGAGAATATTCTGAAAAGCTATCTAAGCAAAGTGAAGTCCGGCTATAACTATGTTCTGATTGATTGCAGACCTTCCCTCGGTATGCTGACGCTAAATGCATTAACGGCGGCTGACAGCGTCGTTATTCCTGTTCAGGCACAGTATTTGCCTGCAAGAGCTATGACGCAGCTTTTACAGACTGTTTCCAAAGTGAAGTCGCATACCAATTCTGACTTGGCTGTTGACGGTATTTTGCTTACGCTTGTAGATAACAAGACGAACCTTGCCAAAAGCACTGTGGATGCCATTCGTGATAACTTCGGAAGTGTAATCAGGATATATAAAACGAAAATTCCGATTGCAGTAAAAGCCGCAGAGGTAACTTCCAAGGGTAAAAGCATTTATGCTTATGAGCCGAGCAGCAAGGTGGCATTGGCATACGCTGAATTTGCAAAGGAGGTGCTTTCGGATGGCAGAAAGAAAGAGCGACTTCGCACTGCTGACACTCGATGACCTTTTCTCTACACAGCAGGAGCGAGAGGAAGCAAAGCTCGAAAAGATAAGGGATATTCTCCTTGACCTGATAGACGATTTTCCCGACCACCCGTTTCACGTCAGAGATGACGAGGATATGGTGCAGCTTGTGGAGAGCATTAAGGCAAACGGAGTATTAACGCCTGCTGTTTTAAGGCAGAAAGAGGACGGTAGATATGAGATTGTCAGCGGACACAGGCGAAAACGAGCTTGCGAGCTTGCAGGACTGACTACACTCAGAAGTGAGATAAAGGACTTAACCCGTGACGAAGCTATTGTGTATATGGTTGAGAGCAATTTTCAGCGAACAACAATACTTCCAAGCGAGAAAGCCTTTGCTTACAAAATGAGGTTAGAGGCTATGAAAAGGCAAGGACAACGCACAGATTTAACTTGTGCACCAGTGGAGCACAAGTTAAAAACAAGGGATATTATTGCTGAACAAAGTGGAGAAAGCCGAGAACAAGTAAGGCGTTTTATCCGCTTGACAAATCTTGTTCCCGAACTCTTACAGCTGGTTGACGAGGGCAGAATTAAAATGCGCCCTGCCGTTGAGCTTTCATATCTTGATGAAGATTGTCAGCGTGATGTCGTCCTACAGATTGATATTAACGACTGTACACCGTCGCACGACCAGACAATCCGAATGAGAAAAATGTTTGAAAGCGGTAAGCTGACAACAGAAGCCGTTGAAGCGATTATGTCGGAAGAAAAACCGAATCAGCGGGAGCGTATTGTGCTGCACGGTGACAGAGTGAGAAGCCTTATTCCGAAAAGCGTAAAGCTAAAGGACACAGAGGACTATGTTTGCAAGGCTTTGGAACACTACCGCAGATACCTGCGAAGCCGAGCAGAGCGTGACGGCAGGTAGGACAAGTTATTTTTTTACTTTCCCCCTTTCTCACACTCTATCCCCTTATACTACCAGAACTACCCGAAAAGAAAGATATATACTATCTCATAAATTAACTTTATCTCATAAATATATCTTTCTCTAAAGGCAAACAAACGCATATTTTATTTCAACGGACAGAATTTAGCTGTCCGATTTTTATTATGGAGGTAAACCAATGACAAAAGTTTTTAACAAGAGAAACGCAAAGAGAATTACTGCGGTTGTGCTCGCACTTATCTCTATCGTTTCAACAATTTTTATTCTTCCTGCAAATGCCGCCGCAAAAGAAGTCACGGTCACATTTGACTATGCTTACGACACAGGCGGCAACATCATAAAATTCGTAAAATACACAGAACACGACGGATATGTAGTCGGAACGGTCGGAGAAGAATTGTGCAGGATTTATGCAGACGGAAAAGATGCATACTGCATTGAACCCGGTCATTCTCTCTTTTCAGGCAATACGCTGACAACCGATGCCTCGGCGGCTTGGAATGCTCTTTCAAAGGCACAGAAAAAGGCGGTAAATCTTTCACTTCTTTTCGGAAAGTCGGGAAGCGCTTCAAACCTTGTAGGTACGGACGGTCAGAAGTGGATTGCTACACAGCTTGTTGTGTGGGAGTTCTGCACAGGTTGTCGTGACGCATCAACATTTAAACTGAAAAATTCAAAGTTTATTGACGGCATCACATCGGGCGGTGCAAACCCGAATGTAAAAACCAACTACAATAAAATCATCGCAAAACTCGAAGATTACAACACTATTCCCAGCTTTGCTTATGAAACTTCTGCAAAGGCAAGGAGCAATGTCAATGAGTTAAAGTACAGTGGCGGTAAGTATTCACTTACACTTACGGATAGCAACAATATTTTGTCAGACTATGTTTTCAAAACGACTGACGGCATTTCCGTTTCTGTTTCGGGGAAGAAGATTACGCTGACTTCAACAAAGGTTATTCCCGATGCTGTTGTGTTCAGCGCAACGAAGAAAATGCCGAAGGTTACGACAACGCTAATTGCCTGCGGCAGCTCATCAAAGCAGGATGTTGTAACAGGTGTTCAGTCCGATACTGAAACCAAGACGGCGTATTTTGCTGTAAAGACCTCAGCAGGAAGTCTGAAAATCGTTAAGACCTCGGACGACGGCAAGGTCGAAGGAGTGAAATTCAAGATTACGGGTGCTGATAATTACAGCAAGACGGTTACTACGAACTCAAAGGGTGAATTTCAGCTTGATGACCTGAAGGTCGGCACATATACCGTAACCGAGGTAACTGAGGATAAGTACGAAACACAAAAGGCACAGCAGGTTAAGGTTGAAAGCGGAAAAACTGCAACCGTAAAATTCAGCAATGTTCTAAAGCGTGGTGAGCTCCAGGTTGTAAAGTCCTCTGAGGACAATTTCAATGCAGGCGTGAAATTCCACCTTTACGGAACATCTTTATCGGGGGCAAAGGTAGATGAATATGCTGTTACCGATAATTCCGGTGTTGCTGTTTTCAAAAATATTCTGGTAAGCGGTGACAAGCCATATACCCTTGAAGAAGTGGATACAGCTATTCGCTATGTTGTACCGAAATCGCAGACAGCACCTATTACTTGGGATAAGGCGACAAAGAGAGAATTTACCAATACACTCAAAAAATTTACCGTTACAGTTGAAAAGAGCGATGCTGAAAAGAAGAAAGCGCAGGGTGACGCTACACTTGCTGGAGCAAAGTACGGTATTTATGACGGTGACAAGTTAATTGATACCTACACAACCGATGAGAACGGCAAATTCACGACAAAGGAATATGTTTGCGGTGACAACTGGACAATCAGAGAAATTGAACCGAGCGAGGGCTATCTGCTTGATGAAACTGTCTATACAGTTGGTGCAAAAGCAAAAAATTACACGGTTGAACATAACGCTGTTTCGGTCGGTGTTACAGAGCAGGTAATCAAGGGTGATGTGGAAATCGTCAAACATTGCGATGACGGACAGACCAAAATCGAAACTCCGGAAGAAGGTGCCGAATTTCAGCTTTTTCTCAAAAGCGCAGGAAGCTATGAAAATGCCGACCAGGACGAGTGTGATATCCTTATATGCGATGAAAAGGGATACGCAAAATCAAAGAAACTCCCCTACGGCACATACACAGTCCATCAGACCAAAGGCTGGGAAGGCAGAGATAAAATTGCTGACTTTGATGTATTTATCTGCGACAACTCAAAGTCGTACAGCTATATCATCAATGATAAGATTTTTGAATCCTATATTAAGGTGGTTAAGGTGGATGCAGAATCAGGAAAAACAATTCCCTACGCAGGGGCAGGATTTCAGATTTATGACTCCGATAATACTTTAATTACAATGTCGGTAAAATATCCTTCGAATATGACGATTGATACTTTCTATACTGACAGCAACGGAAGTCTTATCACTCCTGAAGCCCTTGTTTACGGCAAGGGATACAAGCTTGTTGAGGTTCAGGCTCCCTACGGTTATGTGCTTGATAAAACACCTGTTTATTTTGATGTAACAAAGGAAAATTCTACAAACGAAGGCGGTGTTACTTTGATTAAGGTGAACAAAGCAAATTCGCCGCAGAAAGGCAAAATCTCAATTTCAAAGGAAGGAGAGCTTTTCTATGGCGTAAATGTCAGCGGCGGCATTGATGAGAACGGCAACGAAATATCGACCGTCTATCAGCCTGTTTATGAAACGGCAGGACTTGAGGGTGCAACATACGAAATCCGTGCGGCAGAGAATATTATTACTCCTGACGGCACAATACACAATAAAAAGGGCGACCTTGTAGATACCGTTACTACAGGTAAGGACGGAATTGCTGTAAGTAAAACTCTTTACCTCGGTAAGTACAGCATTAAGGAGACTCACGCTCCATACGGTATGGTACTCAATGACGAAGTGCATACTGTAGAGCTTACCTATACAGATCAGACCGTGAAGCTTACGGAGACAGCAACTTCATTTTTCAACGAAAGACAGAAAGTTAAGGTGAATCTTGAAAAGTGGCTGGAAACCAATGAAGCGTTTGATATTGGTACAAACGGGGAAATAAAGAACATATCCTTTGGCTTGTTTGCAGAAAAAGAAATTGTTTCGTCAAGCGGAACATCTATTCCTGCTGACGGACTTATAGAAATTATCACTCTTGATGAAAAGGGTAACGGTTATGTGAATACAGAGCTTCCGTTTGGCAGTTACTATGTAAAAGAGCTTTCAACGGATGAGCATTATATTCTCAGCGATAAAAAATATCCGGTTGTTTTTGAATACGAGGGTGAAAAGACGAGTACGGTTGAGCTGACTGTAAATAACGGTGAGTCAATTATGAATGAAATTATCTACGGCTCGGTATCGGGCAGGAAAGTTGATGAAAACGGAGAACCTCTCGGCGGAGCTGTTATCGGACTGTTCAAGTCATCAGATGTTGAATTTACAGAGGAAAACGCAACCTTGACAACTGTTTCTGCGGAGGACGGAAGCTTCAGCTTTAGCGATATTCCTTACGGTACTTGGTATATCCGCGAAATTGAACAGCCGACAGGCTTCGTCCTCAATGACACGGTATATCCGGTTACCGTTAACGCTGACGGCGATGTTGTAGAAATTGAGATTGTCAATGAATTTATCCGTGGCAATATCAAGACCACAAAGGTTGACGCTGACTATCCAGACAATAAGCTGACAGGCGCAGTATTTGAGCTTTATTCCGACATTAATGCTGACGGTAAGCTTGATAATAATGATGAGCTTATCGGTAAAATCAAGGAAAGCGAGACAGGTGTTTACGAAATGGACGACATTGTTTACGGACACTATCTTGTAAAGGAAAAGACCGCCCCTGACGGCTTTGTTCTTGATGAAAACATCTATCCTGTTTTTGTTGAAACGGACGGCAAAACCTACGAGGTTGAAAATGAAGCAGGCAAAGGATTTTTGAATGAAGCGATGAAAGGCTCACTCAGAATCATAAAGACCTCATCAGATAAAAAGATTGAAGGTTTTTCTTTCCGTGTAACAGGTGAGAACGGATATGATGAAATCTTTAAGACCGACAAAAACGGAGAAATTCTTATTGAGGGATTACGAATCGGCAAATATATAATTTCTGAGGTAAACAACGATGCATCAGCCGGATATATGCTTCCTGATGACAAGGTTGTTGAGATTGAATACGGTAAGACCGCAAATGTTGAAATGCATAACGAGAAAATTCACACACCAAAAACAGGTGACGAGAGCAATCCAAACCTCTGGCTTATTCTCGGAGGCACATCGGCAGTTGGTATTGCGGCTTGTGCGACAGCTCTTGTAAAAAAGAGAAAGAAAAACTGCAAGGAGGCAGAAGAATGAAAGTGATAATTGCCGTAGCACTTCTTGTGTTTATCATTGGCGGCTTTATCTTTTTACAGATTAAAAACCACAACAAAAAGAAGTGAGAAACTATACGACGGGCGGTTTTATTAGACCGCCCGTCAGATTTTGAAGGGAATATATGAAATGGCAGATAAAACTGTAATTACAACACAACAGAAATTCAAGGTGCTGAATAAGCTTTTTGAAGCAGGCTTCAAAACCGAAAAGGATTTGCAAAGCATAAACTTTCAAAATGTTTTCAGCATACCTAATTTGACAGTTCAGGAAATGAGTATAATTTCCGAATTACAGACTAACACAAAGGGCAACAAGCTCTATTCTTATCTTGGAGGTAACAATGATGAACAAAACAACGAATGCTAACCGAATCACTCTATGGACGAGTATTGACCTTATGCTTCCGTGCATTAAAGCAAAAATCAGGAGTGAGCTTTCGTCATTTACGGAAAATAAAGTGACTGCACTTATGTACGCAGCCAACTTCAAGCATTTTGAAGAAATAACATATAAGCTCAGCAAGGTATCTGTCGGACAGCCGATTATTGCGGTTGCTTCGTTTACCGACACTTTTAACGAAGAAAACAACTCAAACGCTGTAAAGGTTATTGACTCGGGCAATCTCGGAGAATGCTTTGATATGGATTTTGACCTTGCGGAGTGGTATATCGACGAGAACGGCGACCTTTGCTCATACAATATTGACCGTGAGGGCGCAGGTTTTTATATCTTCTTTGCGCTCAAAAAAGATGCTCCGCTAAGTCTGGTGCAGAGATTTTTCAAGGAAGCCGAAAACGGCGACTGCGAGCTTGACTATATCAATGAAATTGCCGAGAGTATCGGTGACAAGGTGCTTGACGCTCTTGGTATGAAATTCAGCTGTTCGGACGGTGAGTGTAATGGCAAGTAGTCTTTCTCCGCTAAAGGGTAAGGAATGGCTTTACACCTACCGCAACAGTCAGCATATTTCAATGCAGACAGGTTTAATCGGCTATATCCGTGCTGATATGGGAACAAACGGAAATGGGTTCTGGTCAAGTTGGAACAGCTTTCGTGATGATTTGAATACACCCGAATTTAACTCTGAAAAGGTTGATGTTATAAATTCTTTTTTAGGCGACGGCGGATTTCTATCGAGCAGAAACGAGCTTGCTAAGTTCTGCCGCAGCGATAAGGTATTTGCTTATGAAACAGGCAGAGATTACGGTGTGAGAGTGAACACGCAGGATTATGCTTATCTTATGCGCCTAAATCCATACAAGGGTGAATATAACCTTTACTGCTATTGCTACAAAAAGGATTGGCTTGACAGTCACCTTGAAAAAGCAGAAAGAGGTATTCGTTTTATAAATCCTGATTACAAGGAGATATTCCGAATTGAAGACGGCGATAAAATCAGAATAACATATTCTGACGGTGAAAAGGCTGACAAGATTTGCAGATATGTTGACGACTATCACTTTGAAGCAGATAGCAATATTTTTCATATATGTGAATTTGCAGAAAGGCTTGAAAAAGCGAAAGCCGCTGTTATCCCTCTCCGTTCCTCTTTGCCTGACCAATGCTATGTTTTTGTACAGTCCGAAAATAAAATCGGTATTGTAAACAAAGGCGAAAAGGGATATATCGATTCAAAGTCAGCTAACGGTAAACCGATTGAAAACCGTGCGCTTGTTGATGATTTGAACGGAAAGCTCGGTATTACAAAAGCTCAGGCAGAAGCAATGAAGGCAGGCTCTTTGCTCGGCTGGGATTGCCCGGCGGCTGATCCGAAAAACTATAACGAGAAAGGAACACCTATCAAGCCTAAAAACAGAAACCACGAAAGATAAGGAGGTGCTGAACAATGGCAAGAAAGTTTGACCTTATCTCACAGCTGTATGAAGATACCTCGAAGGAGGTTATGTCACCCGATAAATGGGCGGCATTTCTGAAAACAGCCTGTTATAACTACCGACTGCGATTTGATGAACAGCTCCTTTTATACGCTCAGAAACCCGATGCAACCGCCGTTCTGCCTATTGAACAATGGAACAGGACTTTCGGTCGCTGGGTAAACAGAGGTGCAAAGGGTATTGCCGTGTTTGAAAGTCTGAACGGCAATTCACAGAGATTAGTCCATTATTTTGATATTTCCGATACACACGCAAGCGAAAATTCACGAGCTGTCCCTATTTGGAATATGAAACCCGAATACACAGATGAAGTAATCGACACGCTTGAAAGTAGCTTCGGATATCTCAATGAAAAGAACAGCCTTACGGATGCGATTATCTCCGCATCAGGTAACGCTGTCGAGGACAACATTCCCGACTATGTGGGCGATTTGCTTGTAACGGTTAATGATACCTTCCTTGAAGAATTGGACGAGGACATTGTTAAGTCAATGTACAGTCAACTTGTCAGTAACAGCGTTGCTTTTATGATTATGACAAGACTTGGTGTTGACACGGAACCGTATTTTAACGATGACGACTTCCGTGATATTGTCAATTTCAATACGCAGGAAGCCTTGAATGCTCTCGGCTTTGCAACGAGCGATATTGCCGAGATGGGATTGTCTGAAATTTCAAAAACAATTTTGGTACTTAACCGTCAGAATCGCATAATTGCGGAAAACAGACAAAGTGAATATACTAATAGCACAATAAATACCGAAAGGAGTTTTGACTATGGCAGAACTGACATACACAATGCAGGGCGATTACCTACTTCCGAACCTGACGCTTCCCAAACAGCCGAGGGTACAGCTCGGACATTACGCTCAGATGAGGAAGAATTACCTGTTGCAGAAGCACAAAATTCTCTATTACAATCTGCTGACGAAGGGAACGCTGACCGAACACCTGTCGGAAATCGAACAGACGGCGACAGAGATGGAGGACAGAATTCTCAGACAGATGGCGGTGCAGGAGGGCGTGACAGAGAAGCTGAAAGCGGACGACCCGATGAAGTGGACACGCCTGATGAACAATCTCAGACACTCGGCTCAGGAGATAGTCAAAGCGGAAGTGATTTACGCTTAGAATATTACGACCGCAGCAACGAGGATAAAAGTATTCCGTTCTTTGGCGGTGATGATAAAATCAAGGCTGTCCTGTTATCTACTCCGTATCTAAAAGCGACCAAAACGGAAATAGCAAGATACTTTGAAAACGAATCTGACAGTGAAAAACGAGTTAAATTTATCAAAAGCATATTCAATAATGATACTACCGAGATTACTACTCCCGACGGAAAGCGGATGGGATATAAAACCTATCAGAATGTACTTCTTTTGTGGGAAGGCGAGCAGGATAATAAAATATCGCAAGCCTACTATGATTGGGGTGTTATTGCAGGACATTTTGAGGGTATGCGTTTGCTAGATGAACTCAGGGACACAACAAAGCCTCTGCCTTCATTGGAAGGGCAGTTGGAAATATTAACAGCCGAGGCAGGAGAAAAAACTCCTGTCTTTGTCTTTTCTCAGGAGATTATTGACGCTGTACTTACCCACGGAAGCGGTGTAAGCGAGGGTAAAATGAGAATTTACGAGCAGTTTCAAAAGTCATTATCTGTAAAAGAAAACATTGATTTTCTGAAAAACGAGTATGGCTGGGGCGGCTCATACCCAATTATTATCGGAACAGGGATTGACGAAAGTCACGACGGCAAAGGTATTATGCTCAGCCGAGGCTTTCAAGATAACGCACCACGACTGCTGTTAAATTGGGGTAAGGTTGAAAAGCGTATCGGTGAGCTTATAAAACTTGACCTATACCTCAATTCAAAAGAAAAGGAGTATTATCCGACTTGGCTTGAAAAGCAGGAGCAGATAAAAGCCGAACGGGCGGCGGAGAGAGAAATCCGTGAAGCAATATATACTCCGCCTGCCGAAAAGGAAACTATCCCTATTGATTATGAATACAAATATTCGCTCGGGGCATCGGTATATATCGGAGCGGATGAGTATGAAATTCTGTCCTTTGACGAAAACCGTGTAATGCTTTTTGACAAACAGTTTCCTCTTTTCAACAAGGAAATGACAAGGGCGGAATTTGACAGCAAAGTCAAAGAAAACCCGATGAACGACCATTTAAAAGTTGCCGTACAACCCGAAAAAGAAAAACAGATTACACAGCGAGATTACAGCAGATACAGTCCTGTTATGCAGGAATACTTCAAGATTAAGGACGAACATCCCGATACGATAATTCTGTACCAAATCGGTGATTTTTACGAAGCTATGGGCGATGACGCCATAACCGTTTCACAGGCACTCAGCTTGCATAACACCACCCGAAGAATAACCGATACAGAACGGATTGATATGTGCGGTTTTCCGTCACACAGGCTTGAAACATATACGGATATGCTGCTTGACCGAGGTTACAATATCGGTATTTCAAGTCCAAACGACAGGGAAAGTCGGGATTTTATTCTTATGGCTTCCGACAGGTCACACGCTCCCATTCAGTCCAAACCAATCGGCAGAATTGATAACTCCGACCTTATCGGCAAGGAACTCACGCTTGATAACCGCAATTTCATTGTTGAACGGATTGACAGAAACGGTGATGTTTCTATGCGTGACATTACCTTTGAGGACAGTAACGGTTTTCCGATATTCAGAGTTGAAAAAGCCGATTTCGTTCGATCTGCTCTTGAACTTTCCGAAAAGAAAGAACTTGATGCGCCTGTTTGGGAGAGAAAACAGAAAGCAAAGGCACAGACCTTTGACCTGCACCCTGAAATTCCTTTGGCTGACCGATACACATTTGACCTCAAAAATTTTGAGCTTGAGGAGGTTGGTAAAAAGACTCGCTTTCGCAGAAACACAGAAGCAATCCGTGTGTTAAAGCAATGCGAAGAGGGAAACCGCTTTGCTACACCCGAAGAACAACAACTCCTCGCTCAGTATGTAGGCTGGGGCGGAATACCGGAAGCCTTTGATGAGAATAATGCTGCTTGGCAAAGTGAATATAACGAGCTTTCACAGTTACTGTCCGATGAAGAATATCAGTCAGCAAGAGAAAGTACACTTACCGCTTTCTATACTCCGCCTGTAGTTATTTCAGCAATTTACAAGGTTATGGAACAGATGGGATTTAAGGAGGGCAACATTTTGGAGCCTTCCTGCGGTATTGGTAATTTTATCGGTATGCTACCACAGTCAATGCAGAATAGCCGTGTTTACGGTGTGGAGATTGACAAAATCTCCGCAGGCATTGCACAGCAGCTCTACCAACGTTCTTCTATTGCAGGACAGCCGTTTGAGCAGGCAGAAATTCCGGACAGCTTTTTTGACGCAGTTGTGGGTAATGTGCCCTTCGGCGATTTCAGCGTTGCAGATAAACGCTATGATAAAAACCATTTCTTAATCCACGATTACTTTTTTGCAAAGTCGCTCGACAAGCTCCGCCCGGGCGGTGTAATGGCGTTGGTAACTTCAAAGGGTACAATGGACAAGGAAAACCCAGCCGTGCGAAAATATATCGCACAGAGAGCGGAATTGCTCGGCGCTATAAGACTTCCGAATGACACCTTTAAGGGGAATGCAGGGACGGAGGTTGTATCCGATATTCTCATACTGCAAAAGCGTGACCGTATCATAGATATTGAGCCTGATTGGGTACACCTTAATACAGATAAAAACGGTATCAGAATGAACAGCTACTTTGCAGAACACCCCGAAATGATACTTGGCGATATGAAAATTGTATCAGGTCGGTTTGGTGATGAAACAACTTGTACGCCTTATGAAAACGCTGATCTTGAAAGCCTGCTTGATGAAGCTGTTTCCAATATTCACGGCGAAATTACGGAGTATGAAACGGAAGAAAATATAAAGGAAGAAGATAATTCAATCCCTGCTGATCCGAATGTCAGAAACTTCTCATATACCGTACTTGACGATGTAATCTATTTCCGTGAAAACAGCCGAATGTCACCTGTTGAAGTGTCGGCTACGGCTGAAAACCGAATAAAGGGACTTATTGAGATAAGAAATTCCGTCCGTACTCTTTTAGATTTGCAGACGGAAGACTATCCTGACAGCGATATAAAAGCTGAACAGGAAAGGCTTAATAAGCTGTATGACAGTTTTACAAAAAAGTACGGACTTATCAACAGCCGTGCAAATACTATGGCGTTCTCGCAGGACAGCTCCTATTCGCTGTTATCTTCATTGGAGATACTCGATGACGAGAGCAACCTTGAACGCAAGGCGGATATGTTTTTCAAGCGTACAATCAAGCCTCATACACCTGTTACTTCCGTTGACACAGCTTCCGAAGCTCTCGCCGTTTCTATGGGTGAAAAGGCGGGTATTGATATGGGATATATGTGTCAGCTTTCAGGCAAGAGTGAGCAGGAGGTTTTTGAGGAACTGAAAGGTGTAATTTTTCTCAATCCTCTCTACGGTCAGGGCAATCCTGACGAACAAAAATACCTTATGGCAGACGAATATTTGTCCGGTAATGTCCGTGAAAAGCTTGAAGTTGCAAGGCGTTCGGCAAAGCTATATCCTGATGATTACAACATCAATGTTGAAGCTCTTGAAAGAGTACAGCCAAAGGATTTAACGGCTTCCGAGATTTCCGTAAGGCTTGGCGCAACATGGATTCCGCCTGAGATTGTGCAGCAGTTCATCTATGAATTTCTTGATACTCCACGCTATGCACAATGGAAAATCAAGCTGCACTATTCACCCTATACGAGTGAATGGAGCATTGAAAACAAAAGCTACGATACAAGTAATCTCAAGGTGTACCGCACTTACGGCACAGACAGAATCAACGCATATAAAATAATTGAGGAAACGCTTAACCTCAAGGATGTCCGCATATTCGATTATGTTGAGGATGAGGAAGGCAGAAAGAAGCCGGTACTCAATAAAAAGGAAACTACAATTGCTCTGCAGAAGCAGGAGCTTATCAAAGAAGGCTTTAAGGAATGGATTTGGAAAGATCCGCAGCGCCGTGAAAAACTCTGTAAGCTGTATAACGAAAAGTTTAACAGCACAAGACCCCGTGAGTACGACGGAAGTCATATTACCTTTAGCGGTATGAATCCTGAAATTGAACTCAGGGAACATCAGAAAAACGCTGTTGCACATATTCTTTACGGTGGAAATACCTTGCTTGCACACGCAGTCGGCGCAGGCAAAACCTACGAGATGACGGCGGCAGCTATGGAATCAAAGCGGCTTGGCTTATGCAGTAAGTCGCTTTTTGTTGTGCCTAATCACCTGACCGAACAATGGGCGGCAGAGTTTTTACAGCTCTATCCAGCGGCAAATATCCTTGTTGCAACCAAAAAGGATTTTGAAACTAAAAACCGCAAACGCTTCTGCGGACGAATTGCCACAGGCGATTATGACGCTATCATTATCGGACATTCCCAGTTTGAGAAAATTCCGATGAGCGTTGAAAGGCAAAGAATTATCCTTGAACAGCAGATTGACGAAATCACAGACGGTATTCGTGAGTTGAAAGAGAATCGTGGGGAAAACTTTTCAATCAAGCAGCTTGAAAAAAGCCGAAAATTCTTAAAGGTAAAGTTACAGAAGTTAAACGACCAAAGCCGAAAGGATGATGTAGTTACCTTTGAAGAACTGGGTGTTGACAGGCTGTTTATTGACGAAAGTCACTACTACAAAAACCTTTATCTCTATACGAAAATGAGAAATGTCGGCGGTATTGCCCAGGCCGAAGCACAGAAGTCCTCGGACCTCTTTATGAAGTGCAGATACCTTGATGAAATCACAGGCGGCAGAGGAACGGTTTTTGCGACAGGTACGCCAATCTCAAACTCAATGGTTGAGTTATATACCATTCAGAGATATTTGCAGTATGAAACGCTTGTAGAAAACGGCTTGCAGCACTTTGATTCGTGGGCGTCTACCTTTGGTGAAACTGTAACAGCCTACGAGCTGAAACCCGAGGGAACAGGCTACAGAACTAAAACACGATTTGCTAAATTCTACAATCTGCCTGAGCTTATGGCAATGTTCAAAGAGGTTGCCGATATAAAAACGGCAGACACACTTAATTTGCCTACACCTACTCCCCACTATCACAATGTTGCCGTAAAGCCTTCCGATTTTCAAAAGGCTATGGTAGCAGAGCTTGGAGAACGAGCCGAAAAAGTGAGAAACAATCAGGTTGACGCAAGCGTAGATAATATGCTGAAAATCACCAACGACGGACGAAAGCTTGCCCTTGACCAGCGTATGATAAATCCTCTGCTTCCTGACTTTGAGGGCAGTAAAATCAATGCTTGTATTGATAATATTTTTATGATTTGGCAGGAGAACGCAGACAAAAAATCAGCTCAGCTTGTGTTCTGCGACCTCTCCACTCCGAAACCGGACGCAGAGTTTTCCGTATATACGGACATTCGCAGAAAGCTGATAGAGCGAGGCGTACCTAAAAGCGAAATCAGCTTTATCCACGAAGCAAAAACCGAGGCGCAGAAGCAGGAGCTTTTTAAAAAGGTGCGCAAAGGCGAAGTCAGAGTTTTGCTCGGTTCTACACAGAAAATGGGTGCCGGTACGAATGTTCAGAACAAGCTTATAGCCTTGCACGATATTGACTGTCCGTGGCGACCGTCAGACCTTGAACAGCGTTCGGGACGAATTATCCGTCAGGGAAATGAAAATCCCGATGTGGATATTTACCGATATGTAACAGAGGAAACCTTTGACGCATATCTGTATCAGCTTGTCGAGGGTAAACAGAAGTTTGCTTCACAGATTATGACTTCAAAATCTCCTGTCCGTTCTGCCGAGGATATAGACGATACTGCTCTTTCCTATGCTGAAATCAAGATGCTTGCAACGGGAAATCCGTATATCAAGGAGAAAATGGATTTGGATATTCAGGTGCAAAAGCTACGACTGTATAAGTCACATTACCTTTCGGAAAAGTATGAGCTTGAAGATAAAATCATAAAGTTTTATCCGCAAGAAATATCATTGCTGACTGCAAGAGTTGACGGACTGAAAGCAGATTTAGAGATTGCCAAAGCACACCCGAAAGAGGTTGACGGCAAGTTTGCAGGAATGGTTATTGACGGTTACAGCTACACAGAAAAGGCAGAAGCAGGTCAGGTGATTATTGAAGCCTGCAAAGCAAAAACAACTTCCGAGCCTACTCCTCTCGGTGAGTACAGAGGGTTTAAGATGGAACTTGAATTTGATACCTTTGAGCGTGCATATGCCGTAAAACTCAAAGGGCATTTCACACATTCAGTTACTCTCGGCACAGATGTTTACGGAAATATAACCCGAATTGATAACGCTGTTGATAATATTGAAACCAGATTGCACAAGGCGGAGGAACAGATGGAAAATACAAAGGCACAGCTTGAAACCGCAAAGGTTGAGGTGGAAAAACCGTTTGCACAGGAGGATGAATTGAAACAAAAAATGACTCGTCTGACCAAGCTGAATGCCCTGCTTGATATGGATAAGGGAGATACTCCCGTTGTCGGAGGCGAGCCTGACGAAGGCGACCTGCCACCCACAAGAAACAGAAACGACAGAGAAAGATAGGAGGAAAATTATGACTACTGTTGACTATAACGAGCTGCTGTACAACAAGATGAAAAAGGAATTTGACAGCTTTATGTCAGAGCTTAAAACTAAGCCGCCCGAACAGATTATTGAGGGCAGCTATGAGAAAGTTATCAAGGAAGATTTGCTTGCAATTTTTGAATACACAGAGTTTTCTCAAACCGAAGCGAAGTCTTTGTACCGGCTGAAAGCTCCTCTTGATGACATTTATCAGGAGTGGTGCGGTAACGATATGAGCTATTGCGATATGCTCCGTGAAACAATAGATGACCGTATTAAATCGGCAGTTAAGGAAATGAAAGCAATGCAGAAAGATAAGAACAGCAGGTAAAAGCTATGTATTATGTTGATCCGGAAACTGTAGAAAAAGCGAGAGAAATGGACTTGCTCACATATTTACAGAACTATGAGCCAAATGAGCTTGTCAGACTTTCGGACGGAACATACTGTACTCGTACACACGACAGTCTGAAAATCTCAAATGGAAAATGGATGTGGTGGTCAAGAGGATTCGGAGGTTATTCTGCCCTTGACTACCTGATAAAAGTTAAAGGCTTAGGCTTTGTACAAGCCGTTGAAACCATAGTCGGAAAGTGTGCGGTAACGCAGAATATCAATTTGCAGAAAAAAGAAATCAAGCAACCCAAGCCGTTGCTTCTGCCGGATAAAAGTACTTCCAACAGAGTGATTTTCAGGTATCTTTGCGGCAGAGGTATTGACAGGGAGCTTGTTAATTTTTGCATATCCGAGGGTAAAATTTTCGAGAGCCTGCCGTATCACGATGTAGTTTTTGTTGGCTTTGATAAGGAAAATAATCCGAGATATGCTTCCTACCGTGCGACAGACGGCAGAAGAATTTTAGGTGACTGTTCGGGAAGTGACAAGCATTATTCTTTCAGATTGGCTGACGGAGTTAGTAACACAGTCCACATTTTTGAATGTCCCATTGACCTTTTATCTTACGCAACTTTGCTGAAAATCAATGGCTATGTTTACCGCAAGTACAACCTTTTATCACTTGCGGGTGTTTACTCGGCAAATAAGAAAACAGGTGTCGGTAAAGTGCCTGCTGCGCTTGAAAATTATCTGAAAGACCATTCAAACACAACAAGAATCGCCATCCACTTTGATAATGACAGAAGCGGCAGAGAAGCCGCAACTGCTCTTATAAACAAACTGAAAAATGATTACAAGGTCGTTGATTTACCGCCGCCAAGGGGCAAGGATTTCAACGACTTTTTGTGTTTACAGCTTAATATCTCAAAGCAAAAATCTAAAGAAAGGAATTACGAAAGATAATGAAAATTAACATTTATCAGATCAATCACGAGCGTGATACTCATAGAGTTGCGTTTGTTGATACAAAGTATCTTGAAAAGGCACAGGGGAATTCTGCAATTAACAGCAAAATTTACGACAAGGTTTTCAGCGGTAATGTTGACTGCAAAACTCTTGATGATGTTTACTCAAGGTTTAATACAGACCACCCGACAGGGTATTGTGGCAGATCGCTTTCAATATCGGATGTGGTTGAGGTTTTGGAGGATGAAAGTTTGGAAAAAGGCTTTTATTTCTGCAATACCTACGACTTCAAAAAGGTGGATTTTGAGCCGTCAAAAACGCAGGATACAGTTAGTAGAAATATGATTACTGTCCTCTATATTCAGGCGAATCATTATCCGAAAACCGTTGCAATTGATAACTCTCTTGAAGCTATGCAGAAACTTGTAGGAGGAAATATTGAGGAATATATGCCATTTGAAGATGAGGTGGCAATCATATGCAACGAGGAAGGAAAAATGAACGGCTTGCCACTTAACAGGGCGGTTTATGACGAAAAAACCAAAAAAATTATTGATATAATTGCAGGAGATTTCTTTATCGCCTACGCTCCTATTGACTCTGAAAAGTTTAAGGACTTACCGAAAGATTTGGAGCAGAAATACAGAGAAAAATTTAAATTCCCCGAACGCTTTTACAAGCAGAACGGTGAAATAAAAGCGTATCAGTACAAACCTAAAGAGCTTGATACTATACGCTGAAGCTTGAATATGCAGGCAACCTCAAAGATTGATGAATAATCTTAGCGAGCAGACTGTTTGTATCCACATAACGGATAAAACAGTAAAAAGGCTCGTTAGGGGTTGCCCTAATACCCAGAAAAGAAAGGACTGAAATTATGCACGGATTTATTTTATTCATACTCGGTTGCTTCCTCGGCGGTTTTGTCGGAGTAGCTTTAATGTGTATGCTACAGATTAACCGAATCAACCGTTACGAAATGAAAGACAAAAAGGATGATGAAGATGAGGAGAAGCTATGATAAGCATATCAGGCTGACTAAAGAAGAAAAAGATGAATGGCAGAGAAAGGCGGAAATGGCTTGCCTTAATGAATCTGCTTTAGTACGGCTTCTGATGAAAGGCTATGAGCCGAAAGAAAAACCTGACGAGTGTTTCTTTGAAGCAATGCGTGAGCTTTCCTCAATAGGCAACAATATCAATCAGCTTGCGGCAAAGGCAAACTCCCTCGGTTTTATTGATGCACCGATGCTTTATCGTGAAGCAGAGCGTTGGCATAAATTTCAGGCGGATATTGAGAGCGTATTTTTACGACCCGATAAATCAGAGCTGAAATGGCAGTAACTAAGCTATGGGTTGTGAGAGATAATCTGAGAAGGGTGATTGACTATGCCAACAATCCCGAGAAAACTTGCAACCCCAATTATACCGACGCACAGTATCAGGCACTTGCTGATGTCATTGCCTATGCAAAGGACGAGGAAAAAACAGAGCGTCAGTTTTATGTTGATGGCATAAACTGCAATCCTGCAACTGCCCGTGACCAATTCATAACAACAAAAGAGTGTTTTGGAAAGACAGACGGAATACAAGCCTATCACGGTTATATGAGTTTTAAGGAACAGAACATTACACCTGAGCTTGCACAAAAGGTCGGTATGAAATTTGCCAAGCGTATTTGGGGTAAGCGTTTTCAGGTTGTAGTGACTACTCACCTGAACACTAAACATCTGCACTGCCATTTTGTAATCAACTCAGTTTCCTTTGTTGACGGAAAGCGTTTGCAAAACGATGAAAAGGTATGGTTTAAATTCAGGCATATAGCAGATGAAGTATGCAAGGAGTACGGCTTATATTTTAATCCAACCCCCAACAGAAGTAAGCAATCGTCATATTACTACAACAAGGAAAAAGCCGGTATGCCTACTCGGTACAGCACCCTGCGTGAAGTAATCGACTTGGCTTTGGAGCACTGTAAAAGTATAGAGGATTTCAAGTACGCTCTCCGTGATATGGGATATACCTATCAGCTGAGCCCGAGCAGAAAGTATTGGACAGTTACTCCGCTCGGCTATAAGAAGCCTGTCCGACTAATCAACCTCGGTGAAAACTACTCAAACGACGCTATACGAAAAAGACTTCACGAAAATATGAGCCGTGTTGATGTGTACCGATACACCATAAGTACGGTTACGAGCCGACAGTACCGACTTCCGACACGGGGAGATAAAATAAGAAAAATCGGCGGCTTATACGGTCTTTATCTTTATTATCTTTACAGGCTTGGCAAATTGCCAAAATACAAAAGAATCAGTAATGCGCAAATTCATTACTATTTCAAAGAAGAACTTTTGAAGCTTGATGAATTGAGCAAACAGACAATGCTGCTCGGAAAGCACGGTATTCAGACCGACGAGCAGCTTTTTGAATATAAATCCTCTGTTGAAAATGAAATCAAAAGCATTACTGCCGACAGAACGCACCTCCGAAAAAAGATACGAACAAAAATTGATGATGCAGAGCTATCGCAGGCAAAGGAAAAGATTTCTCAAATCACAGAGGAATTACGGAAACTTCGCAAAGAAGTTAAACTCTGCAACGGCATTGCAGAGAGGTCGGGAGTTCTGAAATCCAACCTTGAACAAGTGCTTGCAGAGGAAGAAAAATCCAAAGGAAAGGAGAACCGAAGATATGAACAACGGCGGTGACGCTGCTGAAATTATTGTCAGACTTTATCTTGAAGGCTTTGAGGAAGTTGTTAAGCTGTCGGGTAAAGGCATTAAGGAATTAGTGCCTCTGCTCGCCTCTACGCTGAAACAGGAATCAAAAACCAAAGGCAAGGCACGACTTACGCAGATGATTAAATCAGGCAGTCCGCTAAAGGTATTTACTTTCAAAAACAATGACCTGAAAAAATTTACCGAACAGGCAAAGCGTTACGGAGTTTTATACACAGTCCTGCGTGATAAGAACAGCAACGATCCGAATGCTACGGTTGATGTAATCGCCCGTGCCGAGGACGCTTCCAAAATACAGCGAATTGCAGACAGATTTGAATTTTCAAAGGTTGATAAGGCTTCTATTATCAAGGAAGCGGAAAAATCGGCAGCAAAGAGAGATGAAGTGCAGATTGATAAGCCTACCAAATCCAAGGGCGAGATTATCGTCGAACAGGCTTTGGCAGAGCCTTCCGAGAAGAAAGACAATGCCAATGAAAACCCCGATGTTGCCAAGACCGACAAAAGCCCTCAGTCAAGGCAAGACTCAGACAAGGCAGATATGCGCACTGATAAGGGTAATATAAAGTCCGCTGAAAAGAAACCCTCCGTTAGGGAAAAGCTGGAACGCTACAAGGCAGCAGGACAGAAGAAGGAAGCAGAACGCTATCAGCCTGAACACACTCAGGAGCGTAAAACTCCTGCAAAAAACAGACAGACCAAACATACACAGCCTAAGAAAAAATACAAGGCAAAACATAACAGACCGAAAGAGAGGTAATATTTTTGACAAACGATTTCAATTCAAGGAGAAGCGGCAACTTTAAACCGAAGCTTTCTCCCGAAGAATATGCAAAAGCAAAACAGGAAGAAAAAGAAGCCGTTTACAATCTCATTGATACGGCGATTTCTGATATTGTAAACAACCCTGCTGAATTTCAGAAATATCTTGATACGCAGGCTCGTATGGACAGATACTCGGCGGCTAACGCACTTCTTATTTACAAGCAGTGCCCGGAAGCTACTCAACTCAAGGATTTCAACGGATGGCGTGATGACAATATCCGTGTCAAAAAGGGTGCAAAGAGTATTTCTATTCTGGAGCCTGTTGATTATACAAAGGCGGACGGCTCAACGGGTATTTCATACAACGTCAAGAAAGCATTTGACATCTCACAGACCAATGGCAGACGACAGCCTGCACCTACGGTCAACCGTGACCCGAAAAATCTTGTTTCGGTAATGCTTGATACTTCTCCCGTAAACTGCGAGAGCAGCAGTGAGCTTCCTAATCCTGATGCAGTCGTCTACTACGACAATGATAAGAACACGCTCTTTATCAAGAAAGGCGTCGGTGACAGTGTGGCACTGTTTCAGGGTGTTGCCCTTGAGCTTGGCTATGCGGAGCTTTCGGGCAGAAGCGACAGCTATAGCCGTAAGGATATGAGTTTTCAAGCGGTATGCGTAGGCTATATGCTTTGTAAGAAGTACGGAGTTGAGGCAAAGAATTTTGCTGTTGACCGTATTCCTGCCGAATGGAAGAATAAAGAGCCTAAGGAAGTCCGTGCAGAGCTTTCCAAAATAAGGACAGCAATGAGCGATATTCACACCCGTGTATCCGACGAACTTTACCGTCATCAGCAGGAACGCTCAAAAGACCGTGAACGATAAAGCGAGGTGCTTATATGAAAGAGCCTTATTATCATATCGTACTTGACGATAACGAACACAGTGCTGTTATTCAGTCACTTAATGATACAAGAAACGCCTTGCTTGCAGAAGAAAAATCAACGGACCTATTGGACGACCTTATTATCAAAATCGGCAACGCCCCTTACCGTAAAATCAGGGTAATTGAAAGGAACAGCGATGATGCAAGATAGCGAGAGAAAATCCGTTATCATAGTTTCTTCAATAGGCGTAATTCCTGTTGTGTGGTTAGCTTTGATTATTGCTCCGTTTCTGAAAGGCGGTTTATCCGAAATCGTATCAGGACTTATGGTTGCCTTTAGCAATCCTTTTAATATACAGCTTTGTGAGGACAGCCTGAAAACTGTCCTCATTTTTCTTGCGGCATACGGAATGGCGATAGGTATATACTTCTCTACACGAAAAAATTATCGCCGGAGAGAGGAACATGGCTCCGCAAAATGGGGAAATGCAAAAGTCATTGACAGAAAATACCGTCAGTCCCCGCCGTCTGATAACAAGTTAATGACGCAGAATGTTCGTATCGGAATAAACGCACAAAAGCACAGACGAAATCTTAACACTTTAGTTTGCGGCGGCTCGGGTGCAGGTAAAACCCGATTTTACTGTAAACCGAATTTAATGCAGGCGAATACCTCATTTGTGATTCTTGATCCTAACGGAAAAGAAGTTTTAGGATATATATTGCAAGCAGTCCATTGAATACGGCTGCGAATAAAAGACGGAAAGGAGGTCAGAAAGTGCCTAAAATCAGGGATTTTAACAGAGTTACAGCCCTTTATGAAAGGCTATCCAAGGATGATGAGCAGCAGGGCGAATCGAACTCAATACTGAATCAAAAGAGATTTCTCGAAGATTTTGCTCGCAAAAGCGGTATGACGAACATCAAGCATTTTACCGATGACGGCTATACAGGGCGTAACTTTAACCGTCCCGGATTTCAGGCAATGCTTGCAGAAGCCGAAGCCGGGAAAATCGGCACAATTATCGTCAAGGATATGAGCCGTTTCGGCAGAAACTATCTTGAGGTCGGCTTTTATACCGAGATTCTGTTCCCCAAGAAGCAGATACGCTTTGTTGCAATCAATAACAGCGTGGACAGCGACAAACCGCAGGATAACGACTTTACTCCGTTCCTCAACATAATGAACGAGTGGTACGCCAAGGACACCAGCAACAAGATAAAGTCCATCTTCCTGTCCCGTATGAGCGATGGAAAACGCTGCTCCGGCAGCATTCCCTACGGCTACAATCGACTGCCCGAAGATAAGCAGACCTTAGTGGTCGATCCTGTTGCTTCTCAGGTGGTAAAACACATCTTTGAGCTTGCGGCAGAAGGCTTGACACCTCCGGCAATCGCAAGACAGCTAACGGAGGAAAAGGTGCTTATCCCATCGGCGTACACCCTCCAATATCACCCCGAACAATGCAACCGAAAAGCAGAGTACGGCTGTACAAACTGGAACGCAAATACGGTTAGGGAGATATTAAGCCGACAGGAATATCTCGGTCATACTGTGCTGAGAAAAACCATCGGAACGAACTTTAAGACCGATGAACGCCGCTTTGCCACCGATGAGGAACGCCTTGTGTTTGAGGACACCCACGAGCCTATCGTTGACAGCGAGCTTTGGGAGCAGGCGCACAGAAGATTGAAACACGCTACACGTCGTATAAAGGAAGGGACGCACCAAGAGGAATGCTTACTGCCTGGTCTTGTGTATTGCGCTGATTGCGGCAGTAAGATGTCCTATCAGACGAATTACTACAAAAGCGGAGAACCCTATCACTCGTTCCGATGCAGCAGCTATGGGAACAGAACCGTGAACTGCACCATCCATCATATCAGCGACAAAGTCCTCTATCAGTTGGTGCTGCGCTCTATCCAGCGCCTTTCAAGCCACATTATCGCAGATGAGCGTGGCTTTGCGGAAGAATTGAAAAGCAAATGGGAAGCAAAGGCGAATGGCAAACCGCAAAAGCAAAAAGAGGAACTTCAGACAATCAACCGCAGACTGAACGAGCTTGACCGCCTGATTGGAGGCCTTTATGAGAATTTCATTTCAGGTCTGCTGCCCGAAAAGCAGTACAAGTCCCTGATGAAGAAATACTCGACTGAACAGGATAGCCTTGAGAGCCAAGTGTCGGAAATTCAGGAGAAGCTGGAGCAAACCAAAGCGTCCTCTGCTCATATCGGACGGTTTATCAAGCTCATCAAGAAGTATAAGCAGCCCACAGAGCTGACGAAAGAGATGGCGTGTGAGCTGATTGATAAAATCGTTGTTCACGAAGCCGAGGGCAAGAAGCCCAACCGACAGCAGCAGGTGGATATTTACTATAACTTCATCGGGCAGTTTGACCTCCCACTTTCCGAAAAGGAAATTGCCGAAGCAAGACGGAAAGCCGAGCAAGAAACGGCGGAAAAAGCCAAGCGCAAGAAGAACCGGCAGCGTGAGAGTAATGTTGCGCATAGAGCCAAAACCAAGGCGGAACGCTGGGCGGCGAATGACGGTCATAAGTACCCGAAGCGTATCTGCGAACAGTGCGGCAAAGAGTTTTATCCGAACAGCACAAGGCAGAGGTTTTGCAACACCGACTGTACAAAAGTCCATCAGCAGGCAGAAAAAGAGAAGAAACGCTTTGTTGAAAAGGGAGAGCACACCTTCCGTCAAAAGGTCTGCAAGATTTGCGGCAAGCCCTTCTGGCCGTCCAACGGTCAGGAGGTGCTGTGCTCCGAGGAATGCAAAACCATCAACCGCAGGCAGAAACAACTTGCCTATTATCATCGTAAGCAATCCGAGCAGAAAGCCGGAGAAGCAATATAATTCAAGGAGGACAACATAATGGAAAAATTCATCACAGACGAAAGGACAGGCTTGTGTTATGAGCTTGTCGGGGATTACTACCTGATCGCCGGAGAGGACGAGCCGGAGGGCAGACCCATCGGCATCTGGGGACAACGACATCTGCGGTATATCCGCAAGCACAAAGTTGGTTTGTATGCCGAACTGCTTACCACCGGCAAGCTGAACGATTACCTTGCAGACCTTAACGAGCAGGCAGAAGCAATGTTTTCTCGGCTGGTAAAGCAACTTTCCGAAAAAGAGGGCGTTACGGAAGCCCTCAAAGCGGAAAATCAAATGCTGTGGGTGCAGAGGATGAACAACATCCGCAGTGCTGCTATGGAAAGCGTTGCAAACGATTTGATTTACTGTTAGGAGGACGGCTATGAAGGTCAAGCTGGACGATTATGAGGTGCGGGTGCTGATAAACGGCTTAATACAGCAGCACAGGAGCTATGACGCAGAAACCAACGGTCGGATTGACGACCTCGCCCTTCGCCTGTGCGACATTGCAGAAGCAATGAAGCCGGGACGAAAGAAGAAAATCCCCTTTGAGCCGGTAGAAACCAGAGTGATTCGGCATTGCCTTGTTGACTGGAGAAATCGAGAAATCAACCAAGGAAATGATGTTGCTTCGGAAGTGATAGGAGAACTGCTATGTTTATTGTGAGATTTGTTCGTAAGGATGGAAAGCCTGACGAGGAGTATTACTACCATACGCTTCAGGAAGCGGAAGCACACAAGAAACTCTTTGATGACGATGATTCTGACCTTTATGAGCGTATAGAAATCATTCCTGACTAACCGCATATTTCTGCTGGGAAAGGCTGCTGTGATGAACAGCGGCTTTCCTTTTTCGGGTAGTATTCAAGAAGTCATAAAGTTCCGTGAGTAATGGAAGAAGCTGAAGTGGTTCTTGCGACTTGAAAACATTTCGTTGAGAAATTGCAAATAATTTGGTACAAAACGGTGAAACCTCAAAATAGCCCTTGCTTTTATTCGCCCCGTAGAATATAATATAACTGTATTACTTTGTTTTGAGGTGAGAAAATGGAGTTTATGACGGCAAGCAAGGCAGCCGAATTATGGCATATATCACAAAGGCGTGTTCAAGTTCTCTGTGCGGAAGGTCGTATTCCCGGTGTTTTCAAACTCGGTGATGCTTGGGCGATACCTTCAGATTCATCAAAGCCAAGTGATTCGAGATTAAAGAAAACAAAAAAGGAGCAAACAGAGAATGAATGTGATTGACCTGTTTTGCGGTTGCGGAGGCTTCTCTAAAGGCTTTGAACAAGCAGGGTTTAATGTCCGACTTGGCATTGATATTTGGCAAGATGCTGTAACAACATATAAAGAGAACTTTCCAAATGCTGCAACAATCGTTGGAGATATATCCGGCTTAACAGGAGAGGATTTACTTTCTGCTGCCGGAATAACTGCCGACGAAGTAGATGTTATCATAGGTGGACCGCCCTGTCAGGGCTTTTCATTGTCTGGAAAGCGAATGTTAGATGATCCACGAAATGTCCTATATAAGTCTTTTGTCCGAATGGTAGCGACTATACAGCCGAAAGCATTTGTTATGGAAAATGTCCCCGGGTTGGTAAGACTATTTAATGGACAAGTGAAAGAACAAGTAATTGAAGACTTTACCAATATAGGATATAAGGTGAAAATGAATCAGTTGACAGCTTGCGATTTTGGTGTTCCACAAGCAAGAACACGAGTATTCTTTGTTGGTATCAACACCAAAAAAGTTGAAAATAGTGACTATATTTTCCCTGAACCAACCCACGGCAATGGCAAGAAGCCTTATATTACTTGTAAGGACGCCTTATCCGATTTAGACTTTATTGGGGACACTCGATTGCTTGCAGAAGAAGCTGAATATGAATTGCCAGCGACTAATGAGTATCAGAAGTTTATGCGAAAGAACGCTAATATATTGCTTAATCACGTTACTACAATTCACACTGAAAAAACACGAAATATTATTGCAATGGTTCCAGATGGAGGAAATTACAAAGATTTGCCGCAAGAATTGTGGTCAACCCGAAAAGTACACATTGCGTGGACTCGTATGGATAGTAGTAGACCTTGCTTTACAATAGATACAGGACATAATCATCACTTCCATTACAGAGCAAATAGAGTACCTACGGTTCGAGAATCGGCTCGTATTCAGTCGTTTCCAGATGACTTTAGATTTATTGGCATTAAGACAAGCCAGCTAAAGCAAGTTGGTAATGCTGTACCTCCGCTTTTAGCTCAAGCTGTTGCCAAAAGCGTTATTATAGCATTGGAGGAAAAGGAAAATGTATGATTGTACACGGCAGTATCGCTGCACAATAATCCGTGGCAAGTCACAAAAAGAAATGGATGACCTGCTTCCGGCATACGCAAAGGTTATAGATGAGGTCTGCCCTTGTGAGGCAAGTGAATTTGAGATGAAATTTAATAACGCCTTTATGCGTTATCTCCCTGCGGCTGAACGAGTGAAGAAAACACTTGATAATCACCGAACGGAAATATCCGGGAAACTATTCGGAATGTATTTCTTCTCTGAGGACGGAAAGGTATATGAGTCAGAGAGAACACAAAAATTTCTTGAGGATAATGACCAGCCTGCATTTTTCAAGGATATTTGCTATAAAATGCAGTTTCCAAATGGTTCTCAAAAAACCAGCCCTACTGTTCTTGAAAGAGTTTCAGATGGCATTTGCATACGCCCGAATGCTTTTCTGCTTAAACTTCTTCTTGTAGCTCGAACCGCAAATGTTGATATTACCAAAAGAGAAGTTGGATACTATGTCTTGAATTCGTTAGATGTATTGCAAGGAAAAGCAAATCCTTATGAGGTTTTAGAGGTAATTTCTCAAGATCAAAAAGCCGGTGTAGAAAGAACAATTTATGTTCCGGGCAAACAAAGCTCCTATAACTGGCAGCATATCAATGAGCAGATGAACTATCTTGAACTCGCTAATCTTATAAGATTTACGGATGATAAAAGAGTTGTCCTCAATCCAAATGAAATGCCGACCATCGAGTTGTTTGCGGAAGATTGGGATAAGAAACCTGAGTTTGATGTGTATAGCTACGATTTGAATACGGCTGAAAATCGCAAGCTATTTCAATATGCGTGGGATGCTTATTTTGCTCGCATCTCGTCGTGTGCAGGTAAGTTCGCAACCTCTGCGGCTTCACTGATTGTTGATACAACAGAGCCTCAAAAGCCCACTATATCCCATACTCAAACAACTAATCTTACTGAGTTTGGCGATGAAGGAGAGCAAATCGTTTATGAATATGAGAAAAAGCGTGTTGCTTCGTTTAACCAACGACTTGCCAATAAAGTTTTGTCGCTTGGGAAAACAAGAGGTCTTGGTTATGATATTCAATCAGTAATAGCTGAGCCGGGAGATATGGCTGAATTCGTTAAGTATATTGAAGTAAAATCCACAAAACGATTGACCTGTCCTGATGTTAACGATGAACTTTGGATTGACACTCTGAATATTACGAGAAATGAATGGGTAGCGGCGCAGCAGCACCGAGATTTTTACTCCATATTTCGTGTGTATTTTACTCGTGATGGCATTCATATGTTCATCCTTAAGAACCCAATGCAAAAGTTCCAAGATGGTAAGATACAAGCAACGCCAATGACATATAGAATAGACTTTTCAAATGTTGCTGTTGATGATGTAGTATATGGACTTCAAAGGGAGGGGGCATAAATGAATAGCGTTGTATCCCTCTTTTGCGGATGTGGTGGTGTTGATTTAGGGACACTCGGCGGTTTTAATTTCAACAAAAGGAAATACGAACCCCACCCTTGTAAATTAGTATATGCTTGCGATATAGACCAAAAAGCGGTAGATTCACATAAGTTGAATTTCGGCTCAGAAGGTGCTGTATGTGCTGATATTTGTGAAGTTGATGAAAGGGATATTCCAGAGTGTGACATTCTGACAGGTGGATTCCCTTGTCAGTCATTTAGCACTGTCAATCCAACAAAAGACCCATTTGATGACAGAGCAAATCTTTATAAGCAAATGGTTCGTATCGTCAAAGCAAAGCAACCGAAAGTTTTTGTAGCTGAAAATGTAAAGGGGATGATGACACTCCACAAAGGCACAATATTCAAGCGAGTAATTACATCGTTTGAAGAAGCTGGTTACAAAACTTTTTATTCTTTGCTGAATGCTGCTGACTATGGCGTTCCGCAAAAAAGAGAGAGAGTTATTATTGTAGGAATAAGGAAAGATATTTGGGAACAAAGAGGTGATTTTATATTTCCTGCAAAAACCAATGATGGAAATTGGGTTCCTCTTTCTGTAGCTGTCCCCGAACTTGCAATTAAAGAAAAGAAATATTACTTTTCAGAACGAGCAGTTCAAGGAATGAAGAATGCAAAGAACAATATGAAGCGAGGACTTGCTCAAAACCTCGATGAGCCTTGTCTTACTGTTACGAGCCATTTGGCAAAAGTTAGTCTGAATTCACGAGACCCAGTTTTACTTGTTGACCCCAAGAAAGAACTTTATCGCAGATTCACGCCATTGGAGGCTGCTCGTATCCAATCATTCCCTGATGATTTTGTGTTTGCAGGAACGGAAACAACTGCATACAAACAGATAGGAAATGCTATTCCTCCAGTGCTGTTTTGGCATATTACAGATGCTATCGTCAAGTATCTTGGCGAATAGCTACCAAATTTCGGTCCTATTTACGCATTGAAAATCAACTTTCCGAGCAAGACAAAAGCGTCGTAGCAATACGGCGCTTTTTTGTTACCCGGAAGCGACAAACAGCGGCTTTTGAATGGCGGACGGTAAGGATACCGCCGCCAAAACAAAGCCGCTCATATCGAAAGAAAACGCCCAAAATCGCCCCGAAACCATACAGCGGGAAACGGTTTTGGGCGTTTCTGCGTTTCGGGAGCAAATCGGCAATAGGCAGCGATAAGGAGGTGTCCGCTATGCCCCGTATGCCGAAATACCTCAAGAGAGAATGGGCGTTCTTTCTTGATGAGCGTGGCAGGAAGAAATACAACGAGCTTTGCAGGAAATGCGAAAGGAGCTGCAAGCAGAGCTTCCGTGCCGCCGTTATCCAATGCCCACACTATCTATCGAAAAGGAGAACAAGACAATGACAGACTATCCAAACAACATTCCCGCAAAGCTGGAAATCATCAAGGCAAGCGAGATCACCCCGAAAGAGGTGCGCTGGCTGTGGTATCCCTATATTCCCTTCGGCAAGGTCACACTGCTGCAAGGCGACCCCGGCGACGGCAAGAGTAAGCTGATGCTTTCTCTTGCCGCTTTGCTTTCCAAGGGTGCGCCGCTGCCCTTTGCCGATGAGGACGAGAGCAGCGAGCCGATGACAATTATCTATCAGACCACCGAGGACGATGCAGACGATACTGTTGTGCCGAGATTTAATTCGGCGGGCGGTGACGGCGACCGGCTTATCTTCATCAAGGAGGACGAAAAGAGCCTGACCTTCGGGGATGACCGTATCCGTGAAGCCGTGGAGAAGTACAACGCCAAGCTGCTGATCCTCGACCCGATGAGTTCGTATATCGGTGACACTTGCTCGATGAACAACGCCAACGAAACAAGAGCTGAGTTCAACCACCTGATTGCCGTTGCCAAGGACACCGGCTGCGCCATCGTTATCATCGCCCATATGAACAAGGCGAAGGACACAAGCCCCCTTTACCGTACCAACGGCTCTATCGACATTGCCGGTGCGGCGAGAAGTATTCTTGCTGTCACACGCACGGCGAATAAGCAGAACCCCGCTGAGCGTTATCTGGTGCAGGTCAAGAGCAATCTTGCGCCGATGGGGTCGGCTATTCTCTTTGAGGTGGCCGACAAGGGCGTGAACTTTCTTGATGAGCTGGAGCTGAGTGCGGAGGACGCTTTCTCTGCTTCTGCTCCGAGGATGGGCAGACCGAATGCCCGTGAGGAAGCGGCAACGGATTTTATCCGTTCCCTGCTGGCGGGCGGTAGGCGGCTGGCTTCCGATTGCGAAGCAAAGCTTGAAGCCGCAGGCTTCAAGAAATCAACCTACAAGAAGTCCAAAAAGAAAGCCGGAGTTCGCTCTGTGAAGGACGGCTTTCTTTGGTACTGGACTTTGCCGGAGGTTGAAAAACCGATTGAGAATGGGCAGGAAGTCACGGACGAGGACGACCTGCCTATTTGATTGAGGTTTTGAGGGAGGTCAAGGGAGGAAAGCCCTTGCCCACGACACCTTTGCAGCGAAGCTGAAAGTGTCATAGTGGGTTACGCACTTTGAAAAAGTTGCGTAACCCGCACCCCCGCCCTTTCCGCTGACTGGAGGTGATGAGAATGGCGGAAGGAAACTGGAGCGTTATCCGAGTGGAGAAAATCTCCGCAGAGGGAGCACAGAAAACCGAGCGACACAACGAGCGCAAGAACGAAAGCTACGCAAATCTCAATGTGGATACCGAGCGAATTGCCCGCAATGTTCACTTCAAGGACATGGGCGGTTTGACCTACAACGAGTATTTCCAGCGGCTCATTGATGATGGCAAAATCTCTACAAGAGGACAGAAAGCCGGTGCAACCATTTTCAACGAGTTGGTCATTGATGTGAACACAAGGTACTTTGAGGAGCACGGTGGATACGAATACGCCAAGCAGTTCTACGAGGAAGCCTATCGCTTCGGCTGTGAGATTTACGGCGAGGAGAACATCGTGTCGGCGGTTATGCACGCCGATGAAATCAACAAGGCGGTGTCCGAAGAACTGGGCAAGCCGGTCTACCACTACCACCTGCACATCGTGGCAATCCCCACCGTCCGAAAAGAAATCCTGTGGTCGAAACGCTGCAAGGACGAAGCTCTGAGAGGAACGGTCAAGGAGGTCATCAACCAAGTTTCCCACTCAAAGAAGTGGAAGAACACCGTCCCTCTGCTGGACGAAAACGGACAGCAGGTTATCAGCAAATACGGAAAACCGATGTTCCGCAAGTCCTATTCCGTTCTGCAAGACAAGCTCTTTGCGCATATGACCGAAGCGGGTTTCACCGGCTTTGAGCGTGGCGTATTGGGCAGTACAGCGGAGAATTTGAGCAGCCTGGATTATCAAATTCAGAAGGACAAGGAGCGGCTTGCCGACATTCAGGAACGCATTGAAGCCGAGCAGGTACGCTATGAGCCTGCCCACGAAGTCCACAAGACGATGACGGAGATTGAGGGAATGGGGCAGAAAACCATTACCGGCAAGATTGCCGTTTCCAAGGACGATTATCAGCAGCTCACGGCACTTGCCAAGGAGGGTATCACAAGCCGCAGCGAAATCCAAGATTTGAAAAGCAGCGTTTCCTACTATCAAAGGCAGTATTTCAATGCGTCCTCTGCCGTAGAGCGATTGCAGGAACGGTATGACCGGCTCAAAGAAAAATGCCAGCCGTTCTTGCAGGCACTGGAGCACTTCCCAAAGCTGGTGGAAGTCTTTGTCGAAAAGGTCAAGGAGCTTTTCAGCATCAAGGAAGCGCAGGAGCGCAAGGAACGGGAGGACAGAGCCGCCGCCCGAAAAGAACAATCCAAACACCGTCGGGGCAGAAATGATTGGGAAAGATAATCCCTTCCATTACTATCCCGACTTTTTAACTTCTTCAACACTTGAATTACGGAGGTACGAAAATGAAAGACATCACAAGCACCATTACCAAGCCCCTCGCCGTCCTCGGAGAGAATGGCAAAGGCTACACAAAGGAAGCAAACTTCATTTCGTGGAACGGCAATGCCGCCAAGCTGGACATCCGAGAGTGGCATCCGAACCACGAACGCTGCGGCAAGGGCATTACGCTCACGGAGGACGAGGGCAGAAATCTTTACGCAGCACTCAAGGCAATCTATGAAAAGGAATAATCCTTTTTCGGCTGGTAACGGGGCGTTCGGAAACGGACACCCCTATTTTTACGGAGGGAGGTGATGACCGTGGAGAATATGAAAACCGGCTTTGTGGAGAGAATCGGCGGCACGATTTTCGTTGTCAACGCAATGCCCGCAGAGAACGCAAAGCACACGCAGGAAGAGCTTGTAAAGGCTCTGATTGCAAGAGAAGCAATGGCTTTGCAGGAAGCGGAGGTTGCCTGATTGACTTTATGCACAGCTATGCACTTTGGAGATTTTTCAAAAAATATCTCAAAACCACTTGACAGAAAGGTGAGATTTTGCGTGACACAGGAGGTTTGCTTGAAGCAAAGGGATACGAGGTGCGTGTGCTTGACCTGATTTCAATGGAAAAGAGCCATTGCTACAATCCGTTTGTATATTTGCGTGATGATAACGACATTCAGCGTTTGGTAACTAACCTATTCAAAAGCACAACTCCGAAAGGCTCACAGTCCAACGATCCGTTTTGGGACACGGCGGCTTCTATGTTGCTTCTCGCATTAGTTTTCTATCTACACTACGAAGCTCCAAAGGAAGAGCAGAATTTTTCAATGGTTATGGAAATGCTCAGAGCGGCAGATATTGAGGACGACGACAATCCTCGCCCCTCTCCGCTTGACAATCTGTTCAGCGATTTGGAATACGAAAATCCCGACCATATTGCACTCAAATATTACCGTTCCTACCATTCAGGCTCGGCTAAAACATTAAAGTCAATACAGATTACGCTTGCCGCACGACTTGAAAAGTTTAACCTTGAAAGTCTTGCGGCTTTGACTTGTACGGACGAGCTTGACTTGCCGTCAATGGGTGAGAAAAAGGTTGCGTTGTTTGCACTGATACCAGATAACGATTCGAGTTTCAATTTCTTGGTATCAATTCTTTACACACAGTTATTCCAACAGCTTTTCTATTCGGCAGACCATATACACGGCGGAGCGTTACCTGTTCCCGTCCACTTTCTTATGGACGAGTTTGCAAATGTATCGCTTCCCGATGACTTCGACAAGATTTTGTCGGTTATGCGTTCCCGTGGTGTATCGGTCAGTATTATCTTACAGAACCTTGCACAGCTCAAGGCACTGTTTGAAAAGCAATGGGAGAGCATTGTAGGTAACTGCGATGAGTTTCTTTACCTCGGCGGCAATGAACAGAGTACACACAAATATGTTTCGGAGCTTCTCGGCAAGGAAACGATTGATACCAACACCTACGGCAAGAGTACAGGACACAGCGGTAACTATTCAACTAACTACCAAATCAGCGGCAGAGAGCTTATGACACCTGATGAAGTCAGGTTGCTTGATAACCGATATGCAATCCTCTTTATACGAGGTGAGCGACCGATAAAGGACTTCAAGTATGACATACTGAAACATCCTAATGTCAGTCTGACGGCTGACGGTAAAGCCGATGTTTACAGACACGGTGAAGTCAGAGATGATATTGCCACTATTTCTGTCGGCAATTTCTCAAAAGAAGAAGTTGAAGATATTGATATATCCGAAACAAGCTATGAACTGTTGTCCGATGAGGACTTGCAGGAAATTTATAAAATATAGGAGGACTTTTTATTATGAATATTTCTAAAAGACTTTCACAGAGAAAGAATAACAGACTTCCGATGAACGGTAAGGTTAAGAAAGGTTTTCGTACTTACTGTACGGTTGTGATTGCAACTGTACTCGCTGTATGTTGCTTTACGGTAACGGCGTTTGCAGCAGAAGAAAGCGGCGGCAATGCACTTACAGCAATTAATAACCTTTCAACCTTTATCTTCGGACTTATCAGAGCAGTCGGACTTATCCTCACAGGCTTCGGCGTTGTGCAGATTGGTCTTTCGCTCAAATCACACGACCCGTCACAGAGAGCCAACGGTTTCCTTACCCTTGCAGGCGGCGTCATCATCACCTTTGCAAAGGAAATTCTTAACCTCATTATCGGCTCTTAATCAAAACAGGGGTATGAGTTTTATCACCCATACCCCATAAATTTTAAGGAGGTGCTTTAATGTCCGATAATTGGATTGTTCAGAATTTACAAAACGCACTTGACACCTGGAACGCTAAAATTACAGAGATTTGGTCTCTCGTGCTGACATCCCCGAAAGACTTTAAGGGCGGCGGTATCTGGACGGCGATTGAGAATGTAAACTCTGCCGTGCAGGCTATCGGGTTAGCATTGCTCGTACTGTTCTTTGTCATTGGAGTTGTAAAAACCTGCGGCAGCTTTGCAGAGGTAAAGAAGCCCGAACACGCAGTAAAGCTGTTTGTTCGGTTTATTCTTGCCAAAGCCGTTATTACAAACGGAATGGAGCTTATGTTGACTCTGTTCAATATCGTACAGAGTACAATCGGAACGATTATGACATCCGCAGGCTTGGAAACGGCAACGCAAACCGTGTTACCTGATGAAATGGTAACAGCAATAGAAAACTGCGGATTCTGGGAGAGTATTCCGCTATGGGCGGTAACGCTTATCGGCGGATTGTTCATTACCGTAATGTCTTTCATTATGATATTGACCGTGTACGGAAGATTTTTCAAGCTCTATATGTACACGGCGCTTGCTCCCATACCGCTTTCAACCTTTGCAGGCGAGCCTACGCAGAATGTCGGTAAGAGCTTCTTCAAAAGCTACTGCGCAGTCTGCCTTGAGGGTGCGGTTATCGTTTTAGCCTGCCTGATATTCTCCCTGTTCGTAACATCACCGCCTATGGTAGCAACAGACGCTTCACCCGTTACAATGACTTGGGCATATATCGGTGAACTGATATTCAATATGCTTGTCCTTGTCGGCACGGTGAAAATGTCTGACCGTATCATTCGTGAGATGATGGGACTTTAATTTTAGAAAGGAACTTGATTATGGAAGTAAAAATAAACAGAGAAATCCGCAACTACACAGAAGCCGTATTTTTTGGTCTATCACTTCGACAGATCATTTTTTCTGTCTGCGCTTGTGCTGTTGCAGTTGCCGTTTTCTTTCTTTTAAAGCCGTATGTGGGTACAGAAACCGTATCGTGGATTTGTATTCTTTCCGCCGCTCCGTTTGCGGCACTCGGCTTTGTGAAGTACAACGGGATGACTGCCGAAAAATTCGTCATTGCTTGGGTGAAATCAGAATTTCTTACGCCTAAAAAGCTGACGTTCAAATCCACAAATACCTACTACGAGCTTATGAAGCCGAGTATCGAAAGAAAAGCAAAGGAGGCTATGAAAGCCAATGATTAAAACATTAAGAAATATAGGAAAGCAGGACAAAGAAAAGTTTGTCGTTCCAAAAGGGGTTCAGGATGTTATTCCTGTTACCGCCATTTATGATGACGGCATTTTCCGAATCGGAAAGGACAAATTTTCCAAGTCCTTTAAATTTACCGATATTAACTACGCTGTTGCAAGCCGTGAGGATAAAGAGGAAATGTTCCTTGAATACTCCGAACTGCTAAATTCATTTGACAGCGGAGCTACTACAAAGATTACCATTAACAACCGCAGGCTCAACCGACTTGACTTTGAAAAGTCAATCCTGATTCCTCTCAAGGGTGGCTCTCTTGACATCTACCGTGATGAGTACAACAAAATGCTGCTTGATAAAGCAACAGGCGCAAATTCAATGGTACAGGACAAGTATATTACAGTATCTGTCTGCAAGAAAAACATAGAGGAAGCCCGCACCTATTTTAACCGTGTAGGTAACGATATGATTACTCACCTGAGCAAGCTCGGAAGTCAGTGCATTGAGCTTGAAGCAGAGGAGCGACTTCGTATCTTTCACGATTTCTACCGTGTAGGTGAAGAAAGCTCCTATCATTTCAGCATTAAGGAGAGCTGTAAGAAAGGACACAGCTTTAAGGACTATATCTGCCCCGATTCAATGGAGTTTGAAAAAGACTTTTTCAAGATCGGCGACAGATACGGCAGAGTACTTTTTATGCGTGACTACGCTTCATATATCAAGGACAGTATGATTTCGGAGCTTACCGAGCTTAACCGTAATCTGATGTTGTCTATTGATGTTATACCCGTGCCGACAGACGAAGCCGTGCGAGAAGCCGAGAGCCGTTTGCTCGGCGTTGAAACCAACATAACGAATTGGCAGCGCAGACAGAACGCTAACAACAACTTTTCTGCAACCGTTCCGTATGATATGGAACAGCAGAAGAAAGAAATGAAAGAATTTCTTGATGACCTTACTACCCGTGATCAGCGTATGATGTTCGGTGTCCTTACGATGGTACACACGGCAGACACAAAGGAACAGCTTGACAACGACACGGAAGCATTACTCACAACGGCGAGAAAACATCTTTGTCAGTTTGCAATACTAAAATTTCAGCAATTGGACGGACTGAATACAGCTATGCCTTTCGGTGTACGCAAAATTGATTCCTTCCGTACTTTGACAACCGAATCACTTTCCGTGCTTATGCCGTTTCGTGTGCAGGATATTTTCCACGACAACGGTATTTACTACGGTCAGAATGTTATTTCAAAGAATATGATTATAGCCGACCGCAAACAGCTTTTGAACGGTAACGAGTTTATCCTCGGTGTATCGGGCGGCGGTAAATCATTCGCAGCAAAGGGTGAGATTGTCAATCAAATTCTTTCATCGGATGCAGATGTAATTATTGTCGATCCTGAGCGTGAGTATGGAGCACTTGTTAATGCGCTCGGCGGCGAGGTAATAAATATATCGGCTACCTCTAAAAATCATATCAACGCTATGGATATGTCCGAGGAATACGGTGACGGTGCAAATCCTGTTATCCTAAAGTCCGAGTTTATTATGTCGCTTTGCGAGCAGTTTTTGCCTTTAGGTGCAAAAGAGAAATCAATCATTGACCGTTGCACAGCAGGCGTTTATCGCACCTATCAGCAGAACAACTATACAGGCAGAGTTCCTACCTTGCAGGACTTTCGTGCGGAGCTTCTCCAGCAGGACGAGCCTGAGGCGCAGGAAATCGCTCTTGCGATTGAACTGTTCACCAACGGCTCACTCAACACCTTTGCAAAGCAAACAAATGTTGATACCGATAACCGCCTTATCTGCTACGATATTCTCGACCTCGGCAAACAGCTTATGTCAATCGGTATGCTCGTTGTAATGGATAGCATCCTCAACCGTATCACGCAGAACAGAGCGAAAGGCAAATCAACCTTTATTTTCATTGATGAAATTTATCTTCTGTTTCAGCACGAGTATTCCGCTAATTTCCTTTTTACACTTTGGAAGCGTGTGCGTAAGTACGGAGCGTATGCGACAGGTATTACACAGAATGTTGATGACCTGTTACAGAGCCATACAGCAAGAACGATGCTTGCAAACTCTGAATTTATCGTAATGCTCAATCAGGCTTCAACCGACAGAGAGGAGCTTGCACGACTGCTCAATATATCCGATTTACAGCTTTCGTATATCACGAATGTTGAAGCAGGACACGGACTTATCAAGGTTGGCAGTTCACTTGTGCCGTTCGCAAACAAATTTCCGAAGAATACACAGCTTTACAGGCTGATGACAACCAAGCCGGGTGAAGGTGCTACTGCGTAGAAGAAAGGAATCTGCTATGAATAAGAAAATTTTGTTAGCCTTGATTGTGGTGCTTGTCGCTGTATGCGGTGTCAGCACCTATTTTCATATCAAGGGAAGAATTGAATCAGAGGAAAATAAAAAGATGTATGAAACCGTAGCCGAGGAAGTTTCGGCTACGGAGGACATCACAGCCGTTTCCGCAAGTGAAGCGGCTGTCAATCCGTATACGGAATACACGGACGGAGGTAGCGGTAATAGTAAAACTCAAAGCTATACTGACACAATGACTTTTGTCGATAACCCCGATATGGTCGGATGGATAAAGATTGACGGAACAAATATCAATTATCCTGTTATGCAGACGCCAAATGAGCCTGACTATTATCTCAACCGAGATTTTTACAAAAATAAGTCTGCATACGGTTGTCCTTATGTTCAGGCAAATTGCGATGTCAAAACTCCGTCTGACAATGTAATAATCTACGCTCATCATATGAATGACGGCTCAATGTTCGCAAATCTTGAGCTTTTCATAAGTAAGGATTTTTGGAAATCTCACAAGCAAGTCAGCTTTGATACACTCGATAGGAAAGCAACCTATGACATTCTTGCCGTGTTCGCCGTTCCTGTTGATGAAACAGATAAAAATTCATTCAAGTATTATGAGTTTGTCAACGCCTATGACCCACAGCATTTTTCTGACTTTGTGAGTAGATGTAAGGAGCTTTCATTCTATGATACAGGCGTAACCGCAAAATACGGCGATAAGCTGTTGACGATTTCCACCTGCGAATACACGCACGACAATGGCAGACTTGTTATTGTGGCAAAAAGGCGTAAGTAAATTATCATAGACAAAGCTGAGCGTGAGTGATATAATTTTAGTAGAATAAATTGGGATTTATAGAAATAAATATATTAAACTCATAAGAATATAGAATGTGCCTTTAATATGATTATGAAAAGGTGGTACCAAAAAATGAGATTGACATGGTTAAATGATTTGATTTGCAAAGAATTATATGCACCGTTTAAAATAGACAAAGACATAGATTATCGAAACGATTTAGAACAGAAATACAGTAAAGTAATGGAACAGACAAAAAATGCTAATGCTGATGATGAAAGTCTGGAAATTATAGATGCTTTTAGCTCAAAAATACTAAAATCTTTAGATTTGTATTACAAGGCTGATATAGCAGAAAGCAACAATATTATTCTTGAGTTAGTAAAAGATATAGGTGACAAGCCCCTTGCAGTAAATTCAGTTATTAATAGTGAGGCTTTTCCCGGAGATAAGACCAAAGAGTTGCAATTCTTCCGAAGCAGATTAGGAACTCCCAATAGGGCATTTACAGCGAAAGATATGCTTCATTTACCTAATTCTATGAGGTCTAAATCAGGAAATTATAGATTTAGTATTCCAGGAAATCCTAGTATGTATTTGGCTAATTCTTCATATGGATGTTGGATAGAAACTGGATGTCCAGCAGAAATAGATTTTAATGTTTCGCCAATATTATTAGAAGGTGATCAGAGAATTTTCAACTTAGCTATCACTATAAGAGATTTTAGATGCCTGGATGAATTTAAAAAAGAAAGGGTGCACTGTTGGTTAAAATTGTATCTTCTTACGATTGCAACTTGTTACGTCGTTAAAGAAGAAAATAGAACATTCAGGTCAGAATATATTATTTCACAATCATTAATGATGGCATGTAAAAAGATGAAGTATGATGGAATAGCTTATTATTCGCGAAGAGTAGACAATGAAGTGTTTGCTTTGTGTGCTATCAATTTAGCGTTGTTCATTGATTATGATGGTGAATATTCAGAAATGATTAAGCATATGAAAATTGATGATGCTTTCAATTATTCCTTGTATAAGCAACTAAAGGATAGTTTGAAATATAAGGACTACGAATTAAGATCAACTTATACCGAATATATTACAAATATTGGAAGTTTTGACCGTCAATATCCTTACAATGAAACTGATTTTTATGATTTTGATAAGTTTCTGTTCACAACATGGAGAGATAAGCCCAATGGTAAAGGTAAAGATATAATTCCGTGGGGCGTCGAGATTTAATTTTTTCCGGCAGTGAGTTTGAGATGTTTTTTATGAATGTCTATCAAGTATTTGTAGATAAAACCAGCGAGGCTGCTAAGCATTTTTTTAAACTAAATTTATGATGTACAGATTGGAATTAAGAAACTAAACGACAAACTGGAATTTGTTGGGATAGTAAATACCTATTTTCTAAAAGGAGACAGTGTATGGGTGATAAAGACATACTGAATAAGGAGTATAGAGATGATGACCCCGATGTTTGGGAGCATGTTTATAAAACTGCTTATAAAAATAAGATTATCGGTAAAGAATTTAATATTGTTAATCCCAAAGAAATCAATGGAAGATATGTTGCTTCTAAAAAAGATGATGATAATATAACCATTAGTGGAGAAACTGATTTTAACTTTAGCGATAAACTTTATATTGTAGGTAAAAAGACCAAGTATAAGTACTATAGTGAAATTCTTGATACTATTGAAGATACAGAATGTAGGCAGAATTGTATGGAGTTGTTAGATTACTGTTGTAATATGACAGGTAAAATAGGTAATTTTTCTTTAATGCAGACGACAGGGTCGTTGCAGACTATTAAGGGAACATTTACGGTAACAGATAGAATTGATACATTTATTTATGTATTAAATAATTACTATCTTGGAATTGATGAAATGGTACTATCTCGATGTACAGCATCTTCTACGGTAAATAAGTTAAAGAAATACCTTGATTTATTTAAGGATACTGAACCAAAGAATAGCATTTATAAATATTGTAGGGAGGTATATCACATAAGTTCCGAAGATCTTGTTTCTGATTTGATTAAGTCTGGGAAACATACTATTTGTACAGTTGAAGAATTGATTGATTATATGATTCTTGCAGTTAGATTCTGGACTTTAAAAAGTTACTATTATAAAGAAGTAGGCATAAGTAAATCATGGAATTTAAGACTGGTAATGAAACATAATTATCTACCCAAAACAAATATTAAATGACTTTGTTTGCATATCTCGTATAAGTGTAGGACTTCACTTGTGCTGTAATTTGGAATAAATAGTTAGTGTTATAAAAGAACATTGAAATTTTATTGGTATAAAGAGTTAGATAACTTCCAGTTTATCAAACTAAATAACATTATAAAAACTCTGATTGGAGAAATCCAGTCAGAGTTTTTATTTTGCGTTAATTAATTTTTGAAGGAGGTAATGATTTGCCAGATATAAAAACAAAAAAGGATAATAAGGGTACAATCAAAACGCTTGACAAGGTAAAGATTGCATCCAGTCGTATGAAATCTGCATATATACAGACAAAAGATAAAGCCGAGCATTCTGTTGAAACGCAAGAGTATTCAGCCAACGAATATGCTACTGACAGAATGGAATCTGTTGCAAAGCGAGGTGCAGAAGAAACTGCCCGTCAGACTAAAAAACAGCTTGGAAATGCAAAAGATGGAGTTAAAATGGTCAAAAGCAGGATTAAACAGCGTATCGAGAACAAAGCACAGAATAAAGCTGAAAACGCAGTTAAGGATTCTGCTCAGAAATCATCTAAAAATGCTGCCAAAAAATCCGCTGAAAAATCTGTCAGAACAACATCTTCCAAAGCATTCAACGGAGGGCGAAAAAGTATCCGTACAGTTGAGCAAACCTCAAAGACAGTTAAACAATCAGCACGCTCGGCAGGTAGAAAAACAGTGAAAACTGCGCAGAAAGGAACAGCCAAAACAGTAAAGACATCAGTTAAAACCGCAGAAAAAACCTCAAAGGCGGCCATTAAAACTTCAAAGCAAGCCGCAAAAGCTGCACAGAAAACAGCACAAGCAACTGCTAAAGCGGCTCAGAAAGCAGCACAGGCAGCGAGGGCGGCTGCAAAAGCGGCTGTTCAGGCGGCGAAAGTTGCTGTCAAAGCAACAATAGCGTCAGTAAAGGCAATTATAGCAGGAATTAAGGCGTTAGCGGCAGCTATCGCCGCAGGCGGTTGGGTAGCTGTTGTGATTATCATCGTTATCTGCCTTATAGCGTTAACTGTCTGTTCCTGCTTTGGAATATTCGCTTCGGGCGAGGATTCGGGAACAGGCGTTACAATGCAGACTGCCGTCCAGGAAATCAACGAGGAATACAATCAAAAAATTGAGGATATTAAGAGCAACAATACCTACGATATTCTTGAAATGTCAGGCTCACGAGCAGAGTGGAAAGAAGTTATAGCTATCTACGCTGTGGATAAAAATATGGCTGATTTGAATCCTGCAAATCCTGATGAGGCACAGGAGGTCGCAACGATGGACGAGGGTAAAAAGGAAGATTTGCGTAAACTGTTCTGGGAAATGAACAAGGTTGAATCCCATACAGAAAAGAAAACCGTTAAAGAAACTGTTGAAGTGCAAGAGAACGGCAAGACGGTCAAAAAGGAAAAAGATGTTGAAAAAACGACCTTGTATATTATCACAAGCCACATTGACCTTGAAACGATGATGAACAACAAGAGCTTTACCGATGAACAAAAGGAAATGTGCCGAGAGCTTTTATCGGACGAGAACAACTCTTTATGGCTCTCCGTCCTTCACGGGATTTCAAGCTCGGATAGTGACATAGTCAAGGTAGCTCAGGAACAGCTCGGCAATGTTGGAGGTCAGCCGTATTGGAACTGGTACGGTTTTAGTTCACGTGTCGAATGGTGCGCCTGTTTCGTTTCCTGGTGTGCCAACAAGTGCGGATATATAGAAAACAACCTTATCCCGAAATACTCCGTATGCGATACCGGTGTTAATTGGTTTAAGTCCAAAGGAGAATGGCTCGACGGTACAGAAGAACCACAGGAGGGAATGATTATTTTCTTCGATTGGGCATCCGACGGACTGGACGGTAATTCCGACCACACGGGGATCGTAGAAAAAGTGGAGAGTGGCAGAGTTTACACAATAGAAGGGAATTCAAGCGACGCTTGTCAGGAAAACTCTTATCCGATAGGTCATTACGAAATACTTGGTTACGGCGCTCCGGCTTACTAAAAAAATCTGAGGTTTGTCCTTGCGGGCAAACCTCGTTTCGTTTATCTATGTTTTAATAAACTAAAGTAAATTATCTTTTTTATATTGGGTGATTTTACAATAATTACAGAAAATCTTTCAGGGGCTTTGACCTTGATGGATGACGAAGCTTTCTGAGAGCTTTTGCCTCTATTTGACGAACTCGCTCTCTTGTAATTCCAAACATTTGTCCAACTTCTTCGAGAGTTTTCTCACGACCATAGTACCCATATCGTTGGCGAAGCACTTCGCTCTCTCTGTCGCTCAATAATGCAAGTGCCTGCTCCAATGCTTGATGGAGGAACTTGTTAGATAGAGTGTGGAAATCTTCATCAGCATTCGTTATCATGTCAGAAGAAAGAGTAGCATAAAACAATTCTTTTTCCCAGTTGGGATTTCCATCATTGGAATCAACATTCACAAGAATACTATCTGCATCATTGAAGATAGTGTTTTGGGCAGCTTCCATAAGTGTTTCTACGCTTTCTTCTGGAACAGCTTCAAGTATTATACTCGAAGCTTCTGTTTCATCGCATAACAGTTTATTCATTACCATTGTTCTGGCTTTTTGACAATCAACTAACTCCCTACATCCTATGCAGCCGTAACTTTTTAGAATTGGATACATTGTGAAGTAAGCTTCTTTTTTATGTACAGGGTAATAAACAAGCGGTCTTTGAGTATACTGTTCTCTCGAAATACTCTGCACTATCCATAAAGCGGCATATGAGGCAAATGCACCGAAAGTATCAGGGTCATACTTATCAACAGCATATATTAGCCCGATGAAGCTATAGCTAATAGCATCATCAATCTCCATGTCGTATAATTCTGCTCTTTGAAGTGCAATACGTAAAGCCAATCTCAGGTGCATTTCAATCATTCGTGAACGCGCAAATGAGTTGCCCTCGGCAATTTGATACTTTAATTTTCGTATTTCTTTTTTCTGAGGCGGAATAATTTTGCGAATATATTCTACAAGCGGTTTTAATGAAGGATTGAGCTCAACAATGCGTTTGTAGATTACCTCGTAATCGGTTTGTGCAAAATCATCAATATCATCTTCTGGGTCAGTACGACGTATGTCCATCTGTGATGATGGCTTTTCTGCATAAACGATTATACCCAAAGTCGTGATTGCACTGCTTAGACGATCAAAGTCCTGAATAGAGAGAGAGAATTGATCTGCAACTTCCATAATATCATCGAATGTCACATATCCTTGATTTTTTGCCAATTCAAGAAGAGATTTGTATGCTAATTGATGTTGCTCGCTTTCCAAACTCTCTCACCTCATTCTTACTTTGAACACATCTTTAGGATTTCTTCTACATTCGTTTCTTCATGAAATCTTTCATGGAATTCTTCAATGAAATCATATAAACGGGAAATGAAGTCATCTAGTGATGACGCACCTTCAATTAGCTTCTCATAAAGGACGTCAACACCGCCTCGGACATAGCTGTTAAAGCGTTCCTCATCAGCTGGGTCATCTCCCATATGGCGAAAAGCTTTGTCGATTCGTTTATCTTCGTCAGGTTCATAATCTTTATCAAGAAGCATAATAAGTCTAAAATTAAATGTCAATTCTTCTTGAGAATATATAACTCGATCACCCATAACGTTTTGATTGTACACTTGATTGGTTTCAGGGTTTTTCTCATTATCTATTTCCGCTCTCCGTCCATACAGGAAACCCACTAAGGGAGCGTTAGTATACACATCAACATTACGGTCGAATAGCTTAGCTTTACTATCTGAATCAAAAACGCCAGTCAGTTTATCGACTCTAACAGCGTGTCTGCCTCGGAAACGATACTGTTTATCAAACATTTATTACACATCCCCTTAAATTAACACAGTTTCAAATTCGTTTTTCTTTTCAAAGCTATGACGGCAACCAATTTTTTCGCCCATATATTCTTCGGCAAGATTACCATCTGTGTCTTTGATAAAAATGATAACCTGCTCGGCTGTATTTGGCAGAGCCTCGCAAACCGTTTTGATTCTGCGTTTATCAAAGGAAGATAAAGGAGCGTCCATTACAAGTGGATATGGCTCAGATGACAGTAATTTTGCGTTCTCATTAGTTGCATTTCGATTTTCTCGTGCCATTTTTATAATGCCGGTAATAAAGGCGAAAATTACTGAAATGCTCTGTGCCGTAGAAGTTTCAACATCACCTTCATAATCGTTGACATATACTGAAATGCGGTATTTATCATCAATTGTCAAAGAGAGTCCGCCTTCGTAGATTTGCTTAAATATTTCGTTTATAGTGGATTCGAGTCGTGATCTTATATCCGCCTCGCTTTGACTGTAAACAGCTTGTAACTCTGCATATATTCTTTCTGCGTAAGCTTTATAGATTTCAATTTTCTTATTTTTGTCGTCAAGAAGCGTCAAATTTCTGCGTTCTGAATCAGCTCGTGTAGCTTTTTGCTCGTATCCTCCACGCTCGCGATTTTTTCGATCCCGCTCATCGCTGCTTCTGCGAATGGTATCATCACAAATCCTAATTTCACTACTGATTGCACGAACACGCTCACGAACATCACCGCCAGCCAATTTACCTTCAATGTCATGCAGTTCATCATTAAGATCGGTTATATCGTCATCTTGTTGGCTGATCACAGCTGTATTATCCCGCACAAGCATATACAGATTGTTGCTCATATTAGCACGTCGTTTTGCCTCTTTTTTGAAATCACCAATGGTTGTGCTGATAGACTGAGGAGGCAAATATTCTATTAGTTCTTTAACCTTTGTGTATGGAACGGAACCTTCATCAAGATGCGTTCCGCAGATACATACTTTTTGTCGCAACAGATACTCTATTGTTTTTGTGTGCATATAAGGAATATCTTTTCCTACAAAATCTTTTTCTGCAAGTAACTCAAGAGCCTGTTTCACGAGGGTATTCGAGAAGAACGAACTCATTCCAGAATTGAAATCTTTGCAAATTGCTTTAACAACCGAACTACGAGTATCTTTAGTTCGTGCAATCTTTTTGAGCAATCTGTCTTTCTGACGCTGAAGTTCTTCGCCTTCGGCATATTGTTTCAGTTCCTCTGTCCTTTCAATTTTTCTTGCTTGAGCCGTTTCTATTTGTGTTTCAAGTTCCTCTAGCCGTGCGTCGATTTCAGCAATTTTTGCATTGCATTCATCAATAATCATTGTATATTCCTGGATTTTTGCATTACTGTGAGAATCATAACTGCTTTCGTAACTATTGATGACAGTGTTACGAATCCGTGGGTTAAAATGCTTAATGGCACTATACATGGCATTCAAACCTAACAAGCCTTTTACGGCTTCAGCAAAGTCCGTTGCCTTTTTTCCAGTGGAAATATCTTTACTCATCTTCTCTATTCGTTCGCCATCAAAGAAGAAATAACGAGACAATTCTTTTGGAAGAATATTTTTAACTTCGCTTTCGCAACGGCTTTTGGGAACATAAGAAGTATTTCCATCTGCACTTTTGATCGCGATATTGAACACAGTATTGTCGCCCTTGACTTTCCCCGAATAATCCTTTTTATATGTCTGTTCACGTATGAGAGTATAGGAAACATTACCATGCTTTAACCGCAATTCAACCCTAACAATTGCCTTCTGACTAGGATTTAAATTGCTAGCTACTATTTTGTTAAGCATATTTTTATCTGAGAACTCCGTTTCTCCGTACATACACCAGAAAAAAGCTTGCGCAAACGTCGTTTTTCCTGTTCCATTCTCACCAATAATGATGGTAACATTTTTTCCATTTTGTCCCTGAGCAAAATCAATGGATTCGTTGCGAAATTGGCGGAAATTTTCAAGTTTTATTGATTCGAGTAACATTGTACTTCCTCCTCAATTTGTTTCTTGATCCACGCGACCATCTGCTGATCGGTCTTCTCGCGAGTTTTGAGGTTCTGACTTTCCTGAAGAATTATTTTTCTTTTAAGCCTCTCGACTGCTTTCTCATTAATTTTAATCTCTTCCATTGTCGGTTATACCCTCCTTGTCATTTTCCTCAGATATGTGATACGTATCCTGTATTTCCCATATCAGGTTATTTGCAATCATAGAGTTCTGCGCTAAACGACCGAACTCCTTTATTCGTGACAGTTCATTCTTTACTAGCGATAAATCTCTGTGAGCCTGTTCTACGGTTAGACCTGAAACATTTTCAAGTGGCCTTGGTAATGTCACAAAGTCATAAATAACCGCATACGGCTTATTAGGAGCTTTGCGTAGAACACGACCTCTTCGCTGTATATATTCTTTAGGGTTAGTCGTACTCGCAAGGATAAATGCAGTACGAATTCCCGGAATGTTGACGCCTTCGTCTAAACACTTAATGGCAACTATAGCTTGCAGACGATCTCCACGTTGGAATTGTTCTTTGATAGATGCTCGAATTTCCATATTTTCTTTGGAAGTAAACTTGGCAACTGCCATGCCTAATTCATTTCCGAGAATTTTGGTTACCGCTTCAATTTGTCGTATATCACTATTGCTTGAGTCAACGCTATCGTCATTAACATTGGTGGCACCGCAGTACACAAGAATATTATTGTCGTGTATGTATGGTTTGATTTGCTCACGCAAGGCATCAAGCTTTTCCGATGCACCTGCAACAATCCTTGCCCTTTTAAGTGCGAGAATCTCGCCATGTTTGTTGAGTTTGTACCTTCCACTTTTATCTTTGATGAGACATTTGGACATTTCATATGACAATTGTTCATACGCAGAAAGCTCATCATCATTTAAATTAACAACAACAGGATAATACTTATACGGGGTCAGTTTATCCTCTTTAATAGCGCGTTCCAGCGGGTATATGATACACTTTTTCCCAAAGAAAGAATAAAGCAGTGCTGTGCCTTCTTCGTCTCGATGACGCTCTAATGTCGCAGACAAAGCAAGTCGGTAAGTAAATCGTTCATCCAGTAAACGCGAGTAGGATGCTGCACCAAAATTATGTGCTTCATCAACAACGAGTAGTACCGGAGTTCTTACCTTACTAATCTGTTCCTGTACAAAATCATTTGTGAATGTAGCATTTGTACATACAAAGCAAAAAAAACTCTTGTCATCCCTTAGCTTCTGATCCCGCACCGCTTTAGACAAGCGGGCTTTCCAGTCTTTTTGAGGTGAGCTACTGTACCCAATTATAGGTTTCATATTGAATCGAACAATATCTTCAATCCATTGTTCAACAAGGTGCTGATAAGGGCAAACAATAATAACAGCAAGACGATCTGAAAGATCCTCCGATAGTTTTGCAATTGCGCCTAATCCAGTAAATGTCTTTCCTGTACCGGTTGCCATATCAAAAATTCCATGGTAGTTTTCACCGACCCAAGTAGAGATGGCTTCCTTTTGATAGTCGTGAAGAGTTACATCGTTCGGAATACGTGGACCTATTGAACTTGAAGAATCTTCAAAGCCTTTAGGTGCCCGATATATTTTATCAGGAAACTGTTCATTATCCACATTAAAATTAGGAGCAGACCGCTTGTATTTTTCAATCAAAGTCTTTGATATGCTAGGAAATTCAAGTACATGAATATTGGGTTCGCAATCGTTCCAGATAGAATAGAAAGCTGACTCTTTCAATTTTACTCGTTCTGCTTCATTTGCACCTCCCCAGCTTCTGAAAACATCAATTGTTTCATAGTTTATTGACATTGCTGTTGCAGACTCATTCATTGAGCCGGAAAATGCGACAATGTTACCCTCACTATCTTCGATTAGTCCCATTTTTTCATGGTACATTCCAATTCCACATTTATCTTCGGTATATGCGATGCGTATGTCCATGATGCCATCAGCAATCAGAGTAGCCAAAAGATTAAGTCTTTGCATGGAAAAGTAATCAAGGCGTTCATCAGTGATTTGGCGCAAAACCGACTTTTCAATCACGGAGTTTCTCTCCTCATAACCTTTCTGAATTGCTTCAATATCTTCATCTGAAAGATAGGGAGAAGCTACAATTTGAATTTTACCGCCCTTTGATGCCATAGTTGCGATTCCCTTTGAAATCTCAACAAGGGACGATGAAGAGAAAAAACCAACCGCCCGTTTATATGTAGTCGCCTCTTTAAGTAAAGGAAGATAGAAATCCTGAACAACATTGTCTATTAGAGACCGATATTCATTTTTTATTGGTGTATCTTGCAATCCCATATCATAACCTCCTCAAAGATTATCATCAATGTCATCAAGTGCTGCTTCTAAAGCTGCAAAATCATTAGCGTTTGTAGAATGATTTACACTAAAACGGATTGTCCCAGAAGGAAAGGTTCCTAAGAACCTGTGTGCAAGAGGGGCACAGTGAAGCCCTGTTCTGACAGCAATATTGCGCTCGCTAAAAAGCTGTCCCGAAGTATCACTGCTTATACCATCAATAGTGCAAGAAACAATTCCCACATATTTTCGAGTTGGTTCGTTTCCAATAACATTTATAAAGTCGTATTTATTGAGCAACTCAAGCAATTGCTTTCTTTTTTGCTGCTCTTCAGAATACAATGTTGATATTCCTTTTTCTTTTATCCAAGATAATGCCGCATTCAATCCGGCAATTCCTGAAATGTTCATCGTTCCTATTTCAAATCGTTCAGGGATGCTTATAGGCATATCTTGAATTGCTGACTCAAATCCAGTTCCGCCAAAAAGCACTGCGGGTAAATCTATTTGCGGATTCATAACAAAGCCGGATATACCCGTTGGTCCCAGAAGTGTTTTGTGACCTGCAAACACGGCAAAATCAAACGATTCCTGACCTACATCACATTCAATAAGTCCTGCAGTCTGCGACATATCCAAAACAGTTAGTGAATTGTACCGTTTTGCCAGTTGAAAAATTTTTTCAACTGGTGCAACAAGTCCTATCACATTGCTAGCATGGCTTACAACAACAACATCTGGCTTTTCTTTGTCAAACTGATACCTGATACGCTCCAAATCATATTCAAGACTTTTAGAAACAGAGAGTTGCCTTACAATGATTTTCCCTTGTACTTCAAAATTATGGAGTGTTCTTGTAACTGCATTATGTTCAAATGGACTAATATAAAAAGTTTTTGTTCCAGAGTATACAAGCCCCTGAAGAACGATGTTCAAGGCAATTGTCGCACTAGGCTCGAAGATAACCTGCTTAGCCGGACAACAGAGTATGTCTGTAATTTTATTTCTGGTATCATTTAATAGCTTTTTTGCGGACAACGCAAGACCATAATTACCTCTGCCAACACTTCCACCGGAGGCCCGATAAAACTGATCCATGTATTTATATACACATTCGGGTTTTGGAAATGTGGTTGCAGCATTATCAAAATAAGCCACTGTGTGCCTCCTTAACAAAATTTTTCAAGAATATCGATCAGTACCTGGCGCTTCTCTTGTTCAGATATTGCTTGTCCCATAGCCTCCAAAGACTTTGAAATTTGGTTATGGAGTAACATTCCTCTCTTGCTTATCTCTGCTCTTTCGAAACTTTTTATTGTCCGTTCTCCGCCTTTGCTTACAAATATGACTTGATAATCACTTGTTGAAGAAGCGGTTTTAGTTTCACTGCTGCTCCTATATGCTTCTGCGGAAGCTTTGAATTGAGTAAGCTTTTCAACAAAGATAGTGCTTGTATTGCTATCCCAATCATCCAAACGCAGTCCTGTTACAGTTTTTGCGAGTCTAGCTATGAAAGAGCCTTCATCGTTAGTTACATTTTGGAACAAGCCGAGACACTTATCAGTGCCGTCTTGAAATAGATAGTCAAACGCTCCTTGATCAATGGAATCACACCAATCCTTAATCGCAGATGCAAGCGATACCCTTCCAACAAGTTTTTCATCTTGACGTAGTATAAATATAGCTTTAATCTTAGCTGATAGAGACTTTTTAAGCCTATCAAGAATGCTATCAAAGCAATTCTTTGCCGCCTGTATATTCTCGCTAAGTCCGGGAGTAAACTCATCATATCCAAATGTCTGCGGAAGCTTTTCAAAAAGCAAGCTGTATCCGCTTGTGCTTTGTCTAAGCAGCTTCATCATGCCAAGATAGCGCGCATCAATTTTCCTCCCGTTTGGAAGAGCCTTGCTTTCTTTCGCAAATTTAGGAAGAGAAAGCATCCAACGCTTCATGGCATTTACAATATAGTCGTATGTATTAGATGTTTTTTCTGCATCAATAACATATTCGTCAAAAATCTCAGCCATATTTGAGACAAACTCTTCCTTTTCGGAGTCCCAATCAATATAAGACAGCGTAAAGGCAGCTGGATTAGCGTTGATTTGAAGCAAAGTATCTGCTGTCATTGCAACTTGTCCGTATTTGTCTGTTATTACAACTTGCTGACGATATTCATGCATTACAGCAGCAAGGTAAATAGGTATCAATCCTTTGCGTAAACCGATGTGATATTCTGGAAGAGAGAGCATATCATATAAAATATCAAAATCAATAGATCCATTTCTTCGCGCTCTAATGATAAAATATTCAATCGTTTTCATCATGTTAGCCATCTTAGAATCTTGTGGATGGAGATTGATAACTGGTATTCCAGTTGATTCGTCCCATATGCCGGTCCGAATCAGTGTGCTTCGCATGATTGAAACCTCTTGTCCGGTACCATTTAAGCCAAGATTAGGTTCTAACTGGTTGCGCAAAAGAGCAGATACAATTTTATTTCTACTATTTCTCGCAATGCTTGTAATTTCATCACGATTTACTGCCTCGTTATTGATAACTGGTGTCATTGAAAATTCTGAATCACAAATATCTGACATGAGTTCTGTTAGTGTAGCTTTTCTATTTATATACTTTTTTACACCGTCGAAAAAGTAGTCAGACTTGTACTCCTCGGGATGCGAATAAGCAGACAAAAAAGAGTTGATAACATCCCTAAGATCTTCGTAAACGACATCGTATTCTTCAAATAGAACGGGATCATTTGAGGCTTCTTCTCTAAGAGCACAGACTGCCTCGAATTCTTGTACGATCCGCTCAATGTCAAAGAAATGCTTAGGAAGAATGAAAATATGTCTAGTACAGCCTTTGCTTGTTTTTAGAATAGTATCTCGTAAAGTAGGTATAGATTCTTCATTATGCGGAATAACTGCGAAAATCACGCCGTCTGCATTTATGTTCTCGCTTTTAATTACCCAATTCGTATCATTTGTGACTTCGTCTTCATCGACAAAGATAAATGAAAAGAAACGGGTCATTTCTCTATCGTCGTTATATCTTGATGGGTACATATAGTTGTCGAAGTTCGATGTATTGAGTGTTTCTTTTACTGCAATTTGGTTAGCATGAACTTCAACATAATCATTTATTTTGCTTCGAATATCAACTCCAGAAGTTTGCTTGAGACGAAGATAGTTATTGCTTCGCTTCAGATATACCACAAATTCTTTTTCAATGAGATTGTCAATAGCACCATTAATGTCCTGCACAGAGTATGAAGCTGAATAGATCCCAACAATCTCGTCTTTCGTTGGTTTGAGACGCTCAAACTGTGCCAAAACATAAATAAGCGAGAGTGTCTTTACAGTTTTTGCCTCAAGCGATTGAGGTGGTAACGCTGACAAAATCGTACTTGTTAACACATAGTTATCGTGAATTTCCCCTCCATAAGCTTCCTTTTTGAACAACGGCTCAAAATAGTCATAGATCGCATCGGGGGTTATGAGTTCAAAGTGATTGTCATCATAGGAGTCAATAAAAGTGCTTAATGTTGAGGGACCATCTGCTGACAGAAATGTAAAAAGTGTACGCTCGTTTTGAGCTACACGCTCAGAAAGGCGTGGTAAAATAAACGTTGAAACTGGATGCAACGGATAGCAGCCCAAGATGGCTGTTTGCAACTCTGAACTATTAGCTGAAAACAAAGGGTGATTTTTGTATCGCTTTGAAATGCTCTCAAAATCCTTTTGATTTCTTGCTTGAAATGCAGTCCATAGCGCTGGTTCTTTTTGGATTACAGAAGAAATAATCTCATAAGTCTGGGAAAAATTGTTGTTTAAGTGGATGTGTTTAAAGCGTTCTGAAACTCCACGCCATCCATCAACTTTTTGCTTTGGAAGTTTATCAATATAATTAGCAATTTCCTTATGGGAAATGAGCATTAAGTGAAGTTGAGTCGCACCACTGCGATTGCATTTTTCAGCAAAATCTTGAAGCGTTTTTGTATCACTCAAAGAAGCCTCTGTTATATTCGCTTCAAGATATTTGCTAAACTCATCGTAAACAACATATAAACCCGAATATCCATACTGTTTCAAGCTTTTTGCAACACTTTCGTAGAGCTCAACAACATCGAATCCCAAAAACGGGTTAAATGTACTTCCTGCGGTAAGTGATGGATAAACGCGTTCAAAAACCTCGTAAGCAGAAATACTATAGTTCGATAGCTCTTCAATAAAAACGCTAACCGGTTTGTCAATTGCTTCGCAAAACAATTCATAGGTTTTTGGAAATTCGTTTTGCCATCTATTAATTACCGAAATAGCAGCGCGGTAATTCGTTTCAGGCATTATGCTCAAAAGATCATTATCTGAAAGGGTTCTCTGAAGTGCTAACAGAAATGCTTGAGTAAGACTGGTATTGCTTCCCGTAATAACGACAGGCAGTATTTTTTCAGAACTATCGTAGTAATTCTGAACAGCTTGAAGCAACCGAGGATTTTCTGAAATCTTTGGCATCGTCTTTTCAAACAAGGAAAGATCTTTCTTTAGAAGCATAGATAAAATCATCAAAACAATGTGCGATTTTCCTTTTCCGTATGCTCCAATCAAAATCCTTGAACGCTCCGTGGATGTTACCGCCGTGCTATCTAAAACATCAGATAATAACCGGAGTGCAGATTGTGTTGGTATAAAGTTTTTGAGTTTTCCATCGTTGTTTAGGTCGTAGCCAATATTCACTGAATATTGAAACCCGGAAGCAACAGAAATCATATCACTCATTGTTTCATCTCCTGCTCGCTGATGCTCTGATAGTATGTCTCCACACACTGTTGAAATGAAGTCTGGTGGAGAAGTCGAATAATATCAAGTCCTGCTGTACGATTTATTTTGATTTCACCTATTTTCTCAATTTGATAAAGAACATCCAGCAAGGTGATTGCGTCCAAATTGAACACTCGACCAATATTATTTGGCGAAGTCAAAAGCTCATTTAGACTTATTTCTTCTCTCGTCCCAGCCTGATCTGCAATAACAGCTAAGGCGACCCACGGATTGATAGATCTTGCTACCGGAACAGCTTTGCGATAAGTCCTTTTTTCTTTACTTAATACATCAATCAGTCCAAGCTCTCCAAATGGGCAATCTATATTTCCCTCTGGTGAAACACGACTTGAATTGATTTTATATCTCGGCAAGTAAGTGTTTATGATACAGGAAAAATCATCATTCAGTGACCTGATAGCAACCGAATCACTCTCATTAGACATACGGATGAAGCACTGTAGCGAAACAACAAAATCTTCACGACTAAATTCATTCATGTTAAACTCGTTAAAGAAGAAATACCATGAGGTTGCTTCTGAACGATTGCTAGCAAGACGATATTGAAGTAAATACAAGGTGCCCTTTTCTTCAATGTAGCGATCGTTGTTGAAAACACTTTCCCCAAAAGATGTAAACCTTTGTATTCTTCTGCCGCTTTTTGGCTCCTCTGTTAACCCTACTGCTTGGAGCCAATAACGCAAAGCCTTTACCATATTAGCTCCAATACCCAAGACATCCATAGGGTTTTCATCTTTAGAAATAAAAACATCTCCTTTTGCATGGACATATTTCATGCCCTTGCTCAACCAGCCCTTTCGTATAAAAAATGTATCATGAGCACGAAATTTCATTGCCATGCAAACTCCTCCACTACTTACTTTGTTCTTAGATACCTATCCATCATGCAGCCACCATCAAGATACTTTGCGGTTATGCACGCTTTACAATGGACACATTTTTGAGGGTCAATATAGTACCCAAAACTGTTTATAGAAATTGCTCCCGCTTTACAAATCGATTCGCATTTCAAGCATTTTCTACACGCATTAAACTTTCTAATTTGATAGCCGACCATTCGCTGTATGTTATCATGATCTGCAACATTCATCGTCCTCACTTTGACAGAATAATCGTAACCATCCTGTGTAAATGGCTGTAAAGATATAATTGGCACATTACTTCTGCTATCGAGCACAATTACCTCGTGTAGCAGTTTCCTGCCAAGTTCGGGAGCTATGCGACCAAAGGGGACAAACATTCCAATCAATTCTTCATCAAATGGACGATTCAAGCGATATATTTTCGCATGATCCTCGGCTGTACAATTTGTAAATCTGATTTTTACATCATTAGCTGATGGCAACCCGTTTCCACCCTGACGTGCTTTCCATTTGCCCGAATCGACATACACTTCAGGATCGGGTTTGCCGATCTTCGCAGCAAAGTTAACAAGGAAGGATCTCCACTTTTTTGACCTATCCGGCATATAGATACGTGATAAGAATTGAGCACGCTGATTATTATTAGGACAACACCAACAGCCCACTCTATCATAGCCAAGGCGATATGCATCATTGAAATCTATTTTTTCAGAAAGAATATAAAGCCAAATATCAATATCCTTCCAAAAGAAGATAGGCGAGGCGACTGTTTGCTGTTTGATTTTAACCGCTTCAGCACTGTCTTCGATTCGATTATATTTGCTACGACTTACAGACTCCGCTTTTCGTATTCCGTAGAATGTTAGAATCTGTTGACTGCCATACATACTGTTTATCACGCGAGTAATTGGTCCAGTCTTGAACATAGAGCAACACCAACGCATCATACGAGCTGGAGGACCAATATCCTCGCAAACATCATAAAAATCCTGCTCGTCGTTTTTGGCAATTTGGAATATAGCGTTCGGATGAGCGGCTCTAAAGCGTTCAGCGTATTCCGCGGTGCTCGGGAATTCAAGCGTTGTGTCTCCATAAATATGAACAAGGCAAGGATCACTTAATGCCTTAACAGCGAGATCGGCGGACACTGTAGAGTCTTTGCCCCCCGAAAAAGATACGACAATATTCTCAGCTGGGAACTTTGAAGAGGCTTTTTTGATAAATTGAAATGCTTCGTCCTTCAGGTACTCCAACCTGCTGTGATTTGCGAGGATGAATGTTTCAATGTGCCGATCGAAGGCATCATAACCATTCTTCGAGGAACATTCATTTAGTTTTTTGATTATAGAGTCAACATTTGCTGTTTCATAAATGCTGTTCGGCATAGATATAGCCTTTCCATTTATGTAGTATCTATTATTGTTTGCCCACACAGACTCTTCCCACAAGCTGTTAGGTTCTTTATTTAGAAGTAACTCTACTAAAAGCCGTTCTTCTGGAAATACAGGACGCAGATCAGCGGCAAGGTACTTTGTTTTTCCTCCACAAACAGGGCAGGATCCTTTATCTGCTTGTACAGCTGTATTAATTATTGGGGTATGACAGCGCTCACACCAATATACTTCAACAGGAAGATCTTCGACTGTGGTATCGCCGCAAACAGGACAAACACTTGCATTTGTTTCAATATTACACTGCTTGCACCACATACTAAATCCCCCTTTTTGCCAAATTTGAGATGTCAACACACGACTCTATGTAATATAATATCATATTCTATGTCCCATAAACTGTACTTTATTCGTCAAAAAACTCCATTATTTCATTAGGAGTGCAATCAAGAGCCCCGCAAATGCTGCCAACGACATCCGTTGTTATGTTTTCGTCTCTTGCAAGTTTCAGCATTTGATAGCGGGTTAAGTGAGCAGCTTCTTGGAGGTCTTTCTTTTTCATCTTCTTATCAATTAAGATTTTCCAAAGTTTATTATACCTGACTGCCATATTTATTCTCCTTTGGCGTGTGTTTTATCAAACTAAGATATAAATCGACTAATTTATTATATTATAGCACTATTTATTCTAACAATCAATCTTAAGTACGGGATTTTAGATAAAAATATCGAAAAGAGTCGAATCTGGAAAAATGATTTGACTTTCAACTTCCTTGCTGGTAACTCGTCAATGAATATTTGGACTATTTCGGTACTACGGAAGTAGTTTTTATTAAAAATACGCAGACATTGCTCAATTGAAGCATACCTGATTGCACGCTAAATATAGAATACCTATCTTTTAAGTTAAAAGTTTAAATAAATGCTATATCAAAATCCTTTAATGATGGCGAATATAAAAAAATAGAAGAAGCTACATATTGGCTGTAGGCTGTACTATTGACAGGCTTTATTTGTCAATGCTTAGGGATAACGAATGGCACATTATCCAATTGATTAATAGAGAAGAAATAACTTTATCCATAGAACAATTTAAAAAAATATAAAATTTATAAAATCAAATAGATGAAAAAGTTAGGTGAAAAACTTAGCTGCGATTATACTAATTATTTGTCTACATAAAAATTGAGGTTGTCTTTTGTGTGACAATCTCTTTTTTAGTTGAACAAATTATTACATTGGTCAACTATATTTTCAATTATTCTAATTTGTGAAGGAGCAAGCTGTTTCAGTTTATCAGATAGAATCAATAAATCTTTATCAATGATTTCACCTGTCAAAAGATAGTCAGCGCTCACATTTAATGCTTTTGATAGCTTTAATAAATTTTCAGGGCGCATCGCTCTTTTTTGGTTCATCACGATTTTTTGTGGGATGGTGAACGGACAGAAGAAATAGAAAGATAGCGAATCAAGGTAAAAAAGAAGTCATCATCACGGTAACCGTAGCCGATTCGTTTAGCGCGACCTTGATCTTGTTGTTGAAGCCTTCGAGCTTGCCAGTGCTGATTGAGCAGATGGCATGGGCAGTTAAGCCGGGGAGCCGTTTTTCTTTTTGAACTGCAAACCGTACCAATGCGGGCAAGGTCGGCGTATATACAAAAGAGCAGCTAAAGAACGACGACAGCAAAGCAAAACTCGCTCTCGGCAAGAAGTGGGATATGATGTGTGGCTCCAAATTCAAGTATTATATGGTCTTTGAACATAAGGAAATGGAGATTCAAGGTTCCTATATGATGGATAAGTTTATTGAGATTTTGAAGAATTTGTAATTGATATTAAAAAATGTAAATAAGCTTGACAAATAATTACCATCAACAAGCTAATGTAAATAACTATAAAATTAAAAATAAATCAATCAATATAAAAGCCTTGACAAATTTTGTTAATGGCGATATAATGCATGGTAGAAATCGAACAAAAGTTCTATTTTATTCAAACATCTTTCCTTGCTTCCCCGTTGCGAGGTTAGAAATATATTAGCATTTATGGGAGTTGATTCAAAAAGTGTAGTTTTACTTTCAATTGAATATGTATCAAATTATGTGAATAATGAAGTTAGTTCGGAAGGAAGATGGAAGATGAAAAAAACTAATTTGATAAAAACACCGAAAGAAAGAATTACGCTTGGTGAGTGCGTGAGAACGGAGACGGGAGAACCCGCACTCAAAGTAAAAAAGAGCAATAAAGATATGTATGAAACTATATCAATGAGCCAACTAATTGAACTTATGGTTTTGATGTCCAATCAAAATTAAGCAGTAAACCCAAATATGAGGTTTTCGCATTACAAAAAAATATAGCTCAACGATTGAGCTTAATCAAGATGAATTAAGCCGACACGAGTATTTTCAGAATTTCTGATTTTGAGATTTTGAAAATGTTCGTGTCGGCTTTTTGTTTTGTCATCAAAATATGAAATGAAAAATATTCAAGCCTGAGTGTACATCAGGGCGAGGATACAGATATTTGCTAAAAAGACCGAAAGGTCAAAAGCAGAAATCGGTACCCTTACCTTTGTATACTCAAAATTGCAAGGGCTGGTACCGATTGGTGCCAACCCTATTTTTATGCTTGCCCTGACTGTCCTCTGCGGAAAGGATACTAAATGTTTTTGTTATACTGGCAAGCTGCAATTGCAAAATATCCGTAGCCTTTGGATTTTGATTTAACCCAAATTCAAAATTCAAAGGAGATTACAGTAAATGTCAAATAATTTTATTTCAGCTCTTGAGGAGCAGTTTAATAAGGATTGTAAAGTTATAAATATCAGATATGAATATGAAGGCTATAGCGGAACAGAGAGGTACATCATAGCAAGCTGCCTTACAGAAAAGGAAATTTGGAATAAATATCCAAAGCAAGCGAAACTCTATGCACCGTTCGTAAGGGTGGATTTGAGTTTTATAGAAGTTCGTCAAAAGTATATCAATAACGAAGATAAGTTTTGCAAAAGAGCCAAGCGCACGCAAGACATTTTTAACTTTGATGAAACTACCGCTGTATTTCATAAGGAGCTTTTAGTTAATGATTTTGTATTGGAAAGAATTAACGAAGAGAAGGAATGTGAGTTACTTTCTACCCTTTACAAATCTTTTGATACTTTAACAGAAAAGCAAAAATCAAGAGTTGCAACGGTGTACAAAGGGAACATAATAAAAAACTTAATAATGGACTGCCAATC
>ERZ780166.155-NODE-155-length-61625-cov-9.853191_pt1 | contig 61625 bp, 109 predicted proteins | sample MGYA00511366_ERZ780166 | MGnify/ENA primary metagenome ERZ780166 (study PRJEB29588, sample SAMEA2162231) | human gut metagenome | biome: human gut; feature: human-associated habitat; material: faeces | place: Denmark | collected 2008/2010 ...
ATTGTAATATAGTATCTTTTTGCTCGCCAATCCGTTTTCTTCTTCTAGTTCATTTTTAGGTGCAATCAATTCTTTAAACGCCCTCGAAAGTCGTGTTTTACCAGTACCATTAAAAGCATATATTAGCTGTACTTTTTTATTGCACTCCTTGAGTTGTATTGCAATCTCATCTAAACTTTTCCCCATAGTATACCTCTAATTCTTCATTTAAAATGATAATAGTTTATCTCTATAATATTCGTATTGCTTTTGTCTCTGCTCAATTTCGGCAGGCAGCCCGTCTACAATATCATTACAAAGTATATCAAAACGATTGAGAATATCTACAATTCTATTTTGTTCAGCTATTGATGGTAATGGAATAATAACATCATTAAGTTTATCAGGTGTCACCTCGATTACATTTGTTCCATGTGCATATTTTTGCTTTTGGCAAAAAAACATACTTGTGTGAAAATAATATGATAAATACTTTGCATTCTGATTATGATGTAAAATAGCTGTATGCCCACTCACTGCAATCTTATTTTTTCCCGTCCAAGCTACACATTTGCACACATCTTCAATATTTTCGCTTGTAACTGCCATTATAATATCATTGGGTTCTGCAAATTTTGATTTATCTGCGGCAGTTTGGGTAATCATTGTAATTGTCTTACTAGCACTCATTCCATAATAAGTATATATTTGCCCATAATGAATGCACGGAACTCCCTCTTCACAAAAATCTTTTTTCTGAAAGTTTCCTCCTCTTGTAATCGTAGCAATATCACTTAATTTAACAACCGCATAACCAAACACGTACTGTAAAAGTTTAATCAAGCTCTGTCTGTCTGTCTGTCTGTCTGTCTGTCTGTCTGTCTGTCTGTCTGTCAAGATTGTGTTGTGGTAATGTGCCGTTGTCAATAAGCTGTTTTATCAGCTTGTCAGCCTTTTCATTGTTGATGTAATACTTTTCATCTACATTATCCTCAAGATAGTCTTTTAACTTCTTTTTGAGTGGTATAGGCTGTGGAAAATCATATGAGTAATTGCCAAGGAACGAAAACATAAAGCACCTGTTTCTGTTCTGCGCCACTCCATAATTTTTAGCATTCAAATCTTGCCAATAATTTGTGTACCCTAAACTCTCCAGGAAACCCAACCACTTCTCAAAATCATTGATGTTTTTCTTGCCGTGCACTTGTGGCACATTTTCCATGAACAAAATCTGTGGTAATTCTCCGTTGCTATCTCTGATTTCTGTTAGTATTCTCTCAACTTCCCACAACAGACCGCTTCTTGTGCCACTTCCCTTAGACATTCCGGCTTGTTTCCCTGCAACTGATAAATCCGTACAAGGGAACGAGTAAGTAAGTAAGTAAGTAAAGGTTTCTGTGTCACAGATATTCAAATCTTCTGCATGAGCCTTTGTTATGTCCATTGTAGGAAAATCCGTACCATGTACTGCGTTATAGCTTGCAATGGCGTACTTATCAAACTCCACAACTCTGTAATGTTCAAACTTAGCACCTATTCTCTTTAGTGCCATTGCCTGGCTTCCGTAGCCGGCGAAAAGTTCTATTAAGCGAATAGGCTTTGTTATGCTGATTGGTTCTCTTGTGAAGTCAAATATGCTCATCTGATTATCACAAGAATAATTTTCAAAATTCATAAAATCTACCAAAAGGAAACCTCGGTTTTATGTGCGCACAACCTATTCCTTTCTGATAATTTTTAATTTAAACTTAAGTAACACATAATTCCACAATCCGGCATAATCTCTGTATTCATATCTCCCCTGTTCGGGTCTAATTCATCAAGATATACCGGACCGTTTTTGTCTTTCAACATGGAGTGTCCGACTTCTCTTTCCAACTTCGCCCGACTTTCAAAGACTTCCGGAAAATCCTTTCTTATATGGTTCCAATAACCCATGCCACCTTTTATACAGCCGACACAGTTATTGTTGGCATATCCAAGTTCGTACATCTTTGGTCGGGCAAAATCAAAAGTCCGTTCAAACAATCCGTGTACCTCTTCTTTCGACAATCCTCTGTCAATCAATGGGAACTCATGTTGCGCCTGTGGATTAGATTCAATGGTTCTTTTGGCTCTTTCAGTTTCCTTAAGGTCAAATCCCCACACATAAGTAATCTCGTAATCCGTGTGTCTGGATTCCCACTCTTTACGAATCCGCTTTTTCAGCCAATTAGTACATGGCGCAAATCCGTTAGCCGAATTTTTAAAACCGCCAAACACTCTTACGCAATCTTCTACATTTCGATATTCCGTTGATCGTAGCACTGTGATTTTCTTTCCTATTGCTTTCTCGCAATCTTTAATAAATCTCATGCTGTCTGGATGTTGGTCTGCAATGTCAATGTAAATCCATTCGCCTACATCTCCAGCAAGATATCCTGCCATAAAACTTGATATTCCTGCACTTATCCAACATACCTTTAGTTTCTTTTTTGTCATAACACCACGCTACAAATCCATGTATCGTGGATAAGGAATATAGGCTTCCCATGCTGACGGTCTGAAACTCACATAAGTCAAATATGCTATATGTGCGCTACTTCAAATTCCACCTTATCGAATCATCAACGCTACTATTATTCCCTTTATGCAAAATCTTTGACACCTTTAAGTTGCAACCTCGGTTTACCGAGGATTCGTTATTCCTTTCTTTCTTCTAAAATTTCGTCTAAGCAGGTGTTATAACCTGCTTTCATATCTTCTGTCCATCGACCGTTAGGATAACACGATAATGTTACCCAGGTTTCTTTCTTCTCTGGCAATTCCCGAAGCGGACACCAATCCGGTTTCTCGTAGGTTTCAGAATTAACTGCTTTTGACACCTCGAATGCTTGGCAACAATCTTCTCCGCCATTGCTGTTAATATGGCAAAAGTTGCAACCGAAACATGATTCCGGCATATCCATAATCAATACTGCTTTAGGCATTTTCATTCCCCCTTAATGCTGATTTAGCAATTATATTTTTTATCCATCTTGGTAGCATACATTTCCATATAGGAACTCTAAAATCGTAACTAAATAGACAACCGCAATCGTCACATTCCCCCTCGTAGCTTCTTGTTTCCCACCCCATAGGGCAGTTTTCGCAATCTCTATCATACCAACAGCTTATCTCTGTGTACTTATCCCATCTGTTTGAATTTTCAATTGGTCTTCTACAACGCTGTGATGTTATCCGCATATTACCAATGGATTTATTCACTTCGATATTTTTGTGAATTTTTAATATCCTCATAATTCAACACCTCCACTATGTTTCCGGCTTCTCGCACCGTTCAAATTCAATCACCCACACCCACGGATTCGCATTCCAACCGTAGCTATCAAGATCAGATTTTTTGATGGTGCTGTTCCAAAGGTTTTTCCACTCTTCCATTGCAATCTCCATGTCTCCGGCATGAACTGCCATAGAAGAAAGCCCCTCATTACGAATACTGTCAATGGTAATCCCCTGTAACTGCTCCACACTCACATTCGTAACCTTAAGCCAGATCCGTGCGGCTTCTTTTGGCATGTGGATGGATGGGTGCCACCTTGCATCTCCATATATTTCATCTGTTGCCCGGTACATATAACAGCCACAGCTTTTATTCAAGGCGCTCTGTTGTGGTTCTCGGTAACAATTTCCATGTTCGTCTCCCTCGCAACAACAACATTCAAAATATTCCCAAGTTTCGCGGACATAAAGAATATCGCCCGGCTGATATGGAGCTTTGTATGCAGTATTTATCAGTTCTATATCTGTCATATCGCAGTATGGTTTGAACATGAGTTTCTTTTCTTTCAAGAATTCTTCAGGTGCTCCATTTTTGCATTTATCCGGCAACATCCCTATGAACTGTTGCGGTTTCACAACTCTTCTGGTGCAACTCTTTCGACTTTCCAGAATTGCCCGGACCATTTCGGTATTGAATAAAATTGGTAACACTCTACTCATCTTCTGTTCTCTCCTTATAGCAAAAATACACAATCGGATTGCTAGTATCACATTCACAGTTGTTCCAGTCAATATCTTCTAATGCTCTGTCTTTTGCAATCTGTTCTGCTTCTTCCTGTGTATCAGCTTCGATGTCATCATAATCAATCGAAAGTTGCAAACCCACGCTTGCATTCCACTTAGCCATTCACTCCACCGCCTTTCACAATCTCGATTGCTTTATCAATAAAATAATTTGGGTCATAATCCCGCAATAGGTCTTTACATTCTTTTCTAAGTTCATCCAACTGCTCCACAACCTTGTCCGGGTCGTAGGCGGTCGGCTGTACATCTATCACGCTCGCCAATGTTGCCAAACTTACTCTCCTAAAATCATCATCAGATTTACTCGCACGCATGCAATATTCTTTTAGTGCATTTGCATCAATCAGTCCCATCGTTTTTATCTCCTTTCTTCAAATAATCAAAAACCTCATGTCCAATCATCGCTACAACTGACAGAACGCAAAAAGCTCAACTCCAAATTCTGTTAGAATGTCTAGCCTAATGGCTATAAGTATTAGCAGAAAGAAATTTATGTACGATTGAAACATCATTCTTCATCACTCCAATCCAACCTACAACCGCACTCGCTACAGTAATTTGGTGCATTGTTGTTATTCATTATTCCTATATCGTGGCTGACTTTGATTGTGTTTCCGCATTCACAATGGAATACAGAAAGAGTATCACTAAGGTTATGGTTAAATATAGGCTTCTTCGCCGTCTGCTTAACCGCCGCCCGACATTCTTCCAGTGTGCCGATTGCGCGGTACTGTTGTACTTCTTCAAGTGCGTTGATTGCTATAATATGTGCATTTACGCATTTATCTGTATAGCACTCAGCATCTAAATACCTTTTCATAAATTCGATTGCTTCATTTTCTGTCATTCCTGCACCTCCAACAGCTCCGGGTTGTCAAATATGTTGCCGATAACTTCATATTCATTATCATATTCAAGTCTGTGCTTATAATATTTTTCGTTAGGAATTGTACATATAATTTCAAAATCCCTAAATGTTATAAGCGTATTCACCTTGCTATTATTTATTTTTACAATATCATTTTCCCAAATCAGCTTGCCGTTAATGTCCTCGCGTCCTGTGCATCGGCAGATTGTATCTGGAATTACTTCGTGCATTACAATTATTCTTCCAGTCTCATTCTTAACATTTACAACATTGCCCACAGGATGTATGTAATACTTTCCATTGGAAACAATAAGATTTCCAGTAACCCAAACATTATTAAATTCTCCTTTTTCTTTTGGAGTTGTCTTAGCTTTATACAGATATCTGTCTTCCATATTCTCTCCTTCTCTCCTATTCTGCTTCTGACTGAAGCCACTCTTCCCACTCGCTATGTTCCTCTTCGCTCGGAAATTCATGTTCCATCCACTGATAATCTGATTTTACTTTGCAAAGAAACTCTGCTAACTCTTCATCTGACATATTCCTTATCCTGTCGGCATTGGTCGCTTTCACATCAACAAGTTCAAAACACTCATTACGCCATTTCAATACATTATCAATATTGAATGAACTGTAACCTACATGGCAATAATCTTCGCCGACTTTTTTGTACTTGATTTCGTAATATGGCTTGTTGTCTATCATCCTTACGATAATTTCCAGAGATGTAACTTTGTTTTTTGTATCATCATTTTCTGAAACTTTTCTATCGCATCTGCGACAAGGCTCTCTATCTCTTGAATTGCTGTTGCGCTGGCGGTTACAAGAAATCTTTTCTTCACTATCGTCAAATGCTTTTAAAAACATTTCAGCAATTTCTTTCTCGTATCTACCACACATACCTTTGCAATCAATATCCGCAATAACCCTTGAAAAGAAATCTTTGAATTTGTCAGCAATATAATCTCCTGTGAAATCTTTAGGTATGTCAATTACTACTTTCATTTTCTCCACCTCTCAATTCTTTCAGTTTTGCTTCTGCTTCGGATTTTGTGAGGAATACTGTTTTACCAAATTCCATTACATCAATTTGACCAGATAAAGTCCTATCATTTGATTCGTAATCGCAAAACAATATAGTTTCTCCATCTTTAAAACAATCCAAATGGAAGTCCTTAACTGTAAACTTGTCTACATCTTTTCCAAATCCTGCAAAATCAAGGAAAATTTTATCTCCCACCTTGCAAGGCAACTTGATAAGTCTGCCCTGTTCCTCTAACTGCTGATATTCTTTAAATTTTGTCAAACAGTCAGCCAACCATTCGCAATCTTCTGCACTTCTGGTACAAGCAGTGCGCATAGGATTGTCACTCTCAAAGAAATCCGCATGGCATCTATGCTCTTTTGCTTTTTCTTTTGTGTGTTCTATAAATTCATCAATATTCATTGTTGCTCCTTTCTGCTTATCAAATTCCTTTAACCTCACTTCGGCTTCCTCTCTTGTAAGGAATATTGCTTTTTCAAAATCCTCAAACAAGAACTCATAACCATCAACTGTATACAGGATCTTCTTTCTAATCGGCGTCATATTAACTTCTATTTTTTCAGCATCAAGCTTGTATACTTTCCTATCCTTTATATCAACAAAATAAATATATTCAGTACCCAATGGATACGGCAACCGCAGAAGCAATCCCTGTTCCTCTAAATCCTCATAAGCGGCAAGTTTCTCCATTGCGCAGTAACCTTCTTCGCAGTTGGTGTAGTGTGAATTAGGCTTTTCGCCATAGCACGAATACAAGGTTTTTAAGACTTTTTTCTCGCAATTCTCTTTTACTAAGATTCCGACCGCTGTCCGTTCTGTTAATCTCTCCATGCCTATTCCTCACTTTCTGCCAGCTTTGCCATTTTCCAAGCGCTTATATCACTACTTCCACACGCACTCCAAGATGTTGCTCCGTATCCCCATGCGCACACTGTTCCGTTCTCGTATTTTGCAAAATATCTTTTTTCCACGCATTTTTTTCGCTATCTCTTACCAAAATCGGCGTATCTACCGCTACCTTACTCCAATCAACAGGTGGCTCAACATACTCTGAATTAAGCCATTCACGGAAATTATACGTACTTCCTTTGCACGAATCCAACCCATAAAAATCACAATCTTCACATTTAATTTCTTCGCAAATTGCAGGCTTTCCATTTTTTAATCCAAACAGTGCTGTGTTTGTCGCAAGTTCTATAATCTTATCTCCATATTTTTCTTTATTCGTCATATTAAACCTCCAAATCACATACAAACTTAATCTCATCCGCCAAACTTTGTGCTATCATCGGCACTGTTAACTGAAACTGCTTGTAATTAGCCAGTGTATCAATGTAGTCGATGAACTTGTCCGTGAAATACTGCAACTGTTTCGCTGTTATCTTAAATTCCTTTTTCAGAATCGTAAGTGTCAGTGCAAAATAGTTAAACAAAGATGCGCTGGAAAGCCTGTAGGCTTCACGCTCGATACAGAACCCTTTCTTTGCATACAGGGTCATTAACTGTCTCTGTGGAATTTTTCCGACTTCTTCTTTGATGTCGATTCCGTATTTACTTTTCAGATAAACAGACAAGTCCTTCCCGGTATTTCCACCGGACGATGCTTCATCTAAGTAAGATTTCAAAAAATCCTGCAACCGGATGATTCTTGCCTGTCCGAAACCGAATTTGTCATGTAGAATTATGTACCCGATCACGACAAAATCTTTGTATGATTTTTCTATAACCTTATCAGCATTTCTCTTTTCAAAATCATTTCGCCCGATAATCCGCATTTCCTGTTTTGTGTAAAATGTCGGCTTTTTCTTCCGTCTCAACGCGTTGCTCATTTCTTTGCTTTCTCCTTTCTGTATGTGATTTCCAACCATGCAAAATGGCTCAATACAAGCTGTCTTGCACGCTCTTCAATCTCCATTCCTTTGTATTTGTTTATCAATGATTCTCCGGCTTTTACAACTTCATCCCACCAAGAATCAGAGTTGTCCGGGGAATAGTATTTCTGAATGAATTGCCAATAATCCATAAATACTTGCCATTCTTCCGAACCCTTTTCGATCTTTGCACTTGCCATAACTACTACCTCTAAAACGGACAATTGCCATTGTATGACTTGAATCCGTCCCCACGTTCTTTCTTTTTGATTTCCGCTACAACATCATTGAATGGTTTTTCAATTTCAACGAATTTCATATTTTCGCCAATAAACTGTAATACTTCTTTCATAAGTTCGCCCTGCCGTTGCTTTGCAACTTTCAACCCTTTATATTCTCCGCTTTCATCCAGATTCCATAAAAAGAAAATATTCGATGCGTCCTGCTCAATATCTCCGGATTCTCTCAATTCTGACATTGTAGGCTCTTTGGTATCTCTGCCCTCTGAAACTCTGTTCAACTGCGAAAGTGCGATAACCGGAACATTTAGCTCCATTGCAAGTGCCTTTAATGCTTTTGAAATATCTCCGACTTCTGATGATCTGTTGCTGTACTTTCGCTCTGCTTTAATCAACTGCAAGTAGTCAATAATGATTGCATCAAACTGCCGGTAGCGGCTCTCTGCCTTGATTTCTCCTACGGATTTTGAACCTGTGGAAATAATCACATCATAATCACACATTTCATCGTTTGCCTTGTCGAATTTTTCTTTTTCATCTCCAAGGAACGCTTTTGCCCTCCGGACGCGCGTTAGGCTTATTTCAGACAACCTTGAAACGAAACGTTCGTAAACCTGTCCTTCTTTCATCTCGAGGTTGAAATATCCAACTTGGAGTCCTTTTTCTGCCATTTGTCCGATCATCTGCGTTACAAATGCGGATTTTCCAATTCCCGGTCTTGCACCGACAACAGTCACGTCTCCACCCTCTAAACTTCCGATGCAATCATCCAATTGATCGAACCCTGTTTTTACGCCGCCCTCTCCAACGTGTTCGTTGAAATATTTTTCCTTGTTTTCCTCAACGATCTGCTTTAATGATTTTGACCGAACTTTCATGTTCTTCTGCAATTCTTCCAACCTTGAAATGCTTTCAGAAATAGTCTTGTCAATGTCCCCCGGTCTCAATGAAACTCTCTGATAAAGACTTTTGACCTCTCTTGCCTTGAAATCATTCATCACGACTTTGGCATAAGCAGGAGCTTCAACCGATGTCGGAGAAGATTGTAAACAAGACATAACGACTCGCTTATATTCATCTTCGCTGTACTTTGGGTTGGTCAGCGATTGTGCAAGGGAAAGAGCCGTTATTTCTTCGCAATTATCTCTCATTGCAAGCATTTTTATGAAAATGTCCTGTCCTATATCATCGGAGAACATATATGGCTTAATGTCCGGAATCCTGTCGAGAGAATCAGAGGATATAAGTACGCATCCGATAAGCCCCTGTTCTGCTTCTGTCAACTGTCATCACCTCGTTTCTCCGCAATCTGCAACCAATAGTCGCAATCATTTTTCAGCCAATCAACATATTTTGGAATGTATCGAAAATCCGTATCGTCTGGATTCTTTTCTTGATAGTCACTCAAATATGCCTCTGTGGCTTTGTATAACAGCCGTGCAATGTCCGGTTGGTTCTCTTCGATAACTTCTAGCACCTTATCCATCCAAGCTGTTTTAGAGGTACTGTACGCTGTTTTCTTGGGGTATATATCAAAAGTCTTTTTCCATGCATCCTCAAAATCGAACAAGGAAGAACTTTCTTTTGTATTTTCTTTCTCTTTATCTATATCTTTCTCTATACTCTCTCTCTTACTCTTATCGGACATGGGTAGGACACCTTGCGGACATTGTCCTTTTTTCAAACGATAATCACGTTTCTTTTCCGCCCACTTTGTTTCCGAACCGAGCATTTTCTGAACTTCATTCATGAAATATGTACCATCGTCAAGAACTTCCATCATTCCCAATTCCTCAAACACCTGAATTGCACTGCGCACCACATCGATGTTTGTGTTTGTGATCGTAGCGAGCATCTGTTCGTTGTATGGAATCTGCTCACTAAATCTAAGATTTCCGTTGTGGTCAACGCTTTCGCATAAAAGTTTGAGATAAAAAAGAATATAATCTTTTCCGTTTGGCATATTCTCAACAATTTGAATATCATGCCGGCGAAAAAAATCACGTTTTAATTTCAGCCAATAGTAACGTTTATTTTCTGCCATCTAATCACTCTCCTCATATGTATTTTCAGAAATCAAAGCCATAAACTTCTCATACTGCTTTTCAGAAACTTTGTTACCATGTTTCTCTGGCTTCAAGCGGATTTCAAGGTGCTTTTCAGCTATATGCGACAATTCCTTGGCAAGACTCTTTTTGCCCTGCTTAATGCCGTCATAATAGCCTTTTGCCGGTTTAAATTCGTTTATCTTTTCTTTTCCCGTGCCTTGACCGCCAGCCGTTTTGTTGTAACGGCATTGATAACCTTTCTTTGTATATTCCAAAATCCAATATTGTTCCATTTCATCAAGTTTCTCTCTCGGATAATGGATAAAATCCAATTTCCATCCATACGGATTTTCTTCGCTATAAAATCCTCTTTTTTTAATCGAAAGATCTATGTGCTGATAACCGGATAAATGTGAAATATTTCTCTCTAAGCAGTCAACGCTCTGCCCAATATAAAAGTAAGATATACCGTTTTCATCAGTCCTCGTGTAGAAATAAATTCCGCTCTGATTTTTCATTCTAGGACAAACACTTAATATCCGTTTCTCGTTGTTCTTTTTTATTGCATATAACTGCTTATAATTTACATTCGGCATTTTCTTCTACCTCTCAATGGCGTTGTTAATATCTCTTCAATAGTCCAACCCATACCCTTTCTATGTAATAAGCAATGTGCATTTATACCTACTATTTCAGCCCACTCAACAACCCTATGGGTTTGTCCGTTATGCTCCCAAACAGGCGAACCTGATAAATCTTTACATTTTTTACTGCAATAAACCGCGTCATTGTAATGACCGCCTCTTTTGGCGTTAAATGATTTATTGCAAATAGGACATATTTTCATATAGTCTTTTGTGTTTGGATGCTCTCTGTAATAAAGAATCCTTCCGCAGTGATTGCTGCATGTTTTTTGCCCATTTCTCTTCTTTTTCACAAATTGCTTTCCGCAAACAGGACATTTTAAAAATTTTTCATCTATAGGAATGCTATTTCTTTTGTTTTTAGCTTGTTCTGCATTTGTTACAAACCTGCAATTGCTAGGCTCGTAATTCCCATTAACATCAATTCTGTCAATGGTTAAAATGTTCAATCCCTTATCCGTCTTTTCTTCTTTGTACCCGTTTGCGATCGCCCAATCGTGGAAACTTAGAAAATCATTCTTCCATTCATCACACATCACAATCCCTCTTCCGCCGTAATTTTTATAGTCGCGAGAAGTTTTGCAATAGCAACGATATTTAATACTTTTCCACAGAGGGTACAATCTACCGCATTTATTTGACAATCCGTGTTTATATCCCACTCGATCACTTCCTCTCTAATGGCTTCATACTCTGCATAGCCACATATTTTCCATAGCTCATGCCAGATTCACGCGCCAATTTGCTAATTAAGTCGATTTTCTTATTATTGCTAAGTTTCTTCTCCTTGCGCTTTACTGCATCGCAATCTGGACACAAATTTCTTTTGCTTCCAACTGTCATAAATGTTTTCCCACACTTAGGACACTGCTTTTTAAACACTTCTTTGCCCAATGAATCTTGATGCCTTGCGAGATTCAGCCTGCTTGTGCATCTTCAGCAACAACAAACTTGCGTACTCCTTTTTGGAGTAAACTCTGTTGAACAATATTTACAAATCCTAATTTCACTCATAATTTTTTCTTCCGTAGGCGGCATATAGGGGGATATGCCGCCAAGTAATCAATGGCTTACAATAAGCTTGTGATAACTATTATTCGCCATGCGTTAGAATGGTTTCTTTCGCTTTTCAGCCGGTGTTTCAACCTAGTTATTCCTCGATTACTTCAAGTTCGTAATCGCATAAAGCGCTATACTCATCTGAACTGTAATCGACAATCTGTTTTTCTGGTGAATATGCCGATTCTTTTGCGCAATAAGGAGCATTACTATCTTCTAGTACCACAACTATTTCCCCATGCTCAAAGAAGTCATCAGTATCACTAATCACCCTACATACTGTTCCTTGCTTCATACTTTTTCTCCTTTCAGAACGGACAAAGGTTCATATCAACCTCTAGCCCTTTTTCTGCAACATAAACATTTGCTCCATATTCAATTGTTTCTTTCGTTCGTTGTAGGAATAACGCGGGATCTCCGCTTGTGTCCGATAAGTGTATTAAAACGACATTTCGTAAAGCTGGATTGTCGTTCGTCTGAATAAATTTAAGTGCCGTATCAAGGCTCATATGGCCTCGCAAACGGTGTTCGTAGTTTGGCTCGTTCCGGTCTACCAAATCCATGCTATAGTTGGCTTCAACCATGATATGCTCAACCTTTATACCGGAAAAGTCATATCTGCAATATTCCAAGTCGGTCAAGAATAACAGCTTTCCCATTTCCTCATGCTCAATTAAATAGCCGTAGCACTCGATTTCCGTGTCATGCGGTACATTGAATGGGGTAACTGTAAAACTGCCGATTTGCCGTGCTCTGCGTGGTGGAATGGCTATTGTACGTTCTCCGGTAATGGTTTCAAGCGCGGTCTGCGTTTCAAATGCCGTATAAACCGGAATGCCGGATTTCATGAAATCTTTTATGTATCGTGCATGGTCTCCGTGTTCGTGACTTACAATACATCCGGAAACATTTGCTATTTTCCAATCAATCATTTTCTTAAAATCAAGAAATTTGCATCCGGCTTCAATGGCAAGGATTTCGCCACTGCTGCTGATTAAAGCGTAACTGTTGCCTGCCGATGATGAACCGCAACATCGCATAAGCATTTAAACCACCTCACTTTCTTAATAAAAATACAAGAGGATTGGATTCAAAATACATCCAAGAACCGTAAGAATCCACATAACCGGAACATACACCTTGCTTTTCCAAATATTTTCCCTCCGTATTTTCTTATAGATTGAAAATCCAATAATCCAAACAAGCCAAGGAATATATGCAATTAGTCCAAATAATGTTTTTTCCACACCCTACTCCAATTCTTCCTCTGCAGGAAACTGAAATACTCCGCTCAAACCCATAGTAAGTTTTTCGTCAATTCCATCTGGCGGTGTCTGCCCCATCTTTACAAGATTATGGCACATATAAGCCATTCTTAATTCTTCCATGGCTTTCTTTGCTTTTTCTTCGGTGGAATATTTGGCAAACGTCTGATATTCCCCTGTTTCTCCGATTGGTTGCAAAAGTACAGCCCCAGCATCTTCACACCATGCAATACTCATTTCGTATGGGAAATCCATTGTTCCGTCCTGTGATATAACTCTCATAGCAAACCTCCCTAATCTTTCATAAAGTCCGGTACATTCTCGTCATTCTCAACGACTTTCTCCGGCTCGACTGCTGCACTTTCGGTTGAACAAGGTTCCGCCGTAACAAATGGCTCACTGTTGGCGTTCTCCGTAATATCACGCTTGACCTGTTTCTGTAAATCATCCATCGGATATTCCTTGAAATCGCCATCCTCGATTTCTTCCTTGGTATAAATTCCCATTGTCAGCTCCGGGCAATTAAGGCTAGAGAAAAATGATGCTGCTCTATAACGAAGCATTAACTGCGGCATTGTTTTCCACTTGCTACCGTTCTTCTTCGTCCAACCTTCATCATCTGCCATCTGCATATTAACTTCCATGCCCTCAATTCTTCGACCATTTTTCATAGTCCACGCAGTGCAAGAATAAGGTTTTCCGTTCTTGTCCTTGGTTTCGTCGTACTGCAACTCCATGTCGAATTTGTTGCTAGCATTGATAGACGCGATCAAAAACTTACTGCTCCAGCTTGGCTTGCCCTGTATCGGATAAAGGTTCTGCATAACCATAAGTGGGCTGATGTGCATTCTCTGCGCCTGCTCAATGGCGATCAAACAGTTAGATGGATTTTTCTGATACGTCTGCGGAACTATTGTTGACTCGGCTAACGCTTTTGCCATCTGCATAGCCATGATGAAATTGTCGGATGTTCCGAAAATTCCAAGGCTGTAATCGGTAACCTTGTTATTGTGTGTTGCAACCTCTGTCTTTTCTTCTGCCTTTACTAATTCTGTGTTTTCTGCCATAATTACTTATCCTCCATTCCACTTAAAATAGCTTTGATAACTTCTGCCATGCGTTCTTTTTCTTCATTTTTCAATGTATCTGTGTCTTTCTTGGAATCCACCATATCATTTGCTCTCTGCAAAGCACGGTTGTATTTCTCCTCTCCGAGAGCATTCCTTAATGCTGCTAAAAGAGTTATAAATTCAGCCATGATAACCGGCTCTCTTCCGTCTACTTCTATTGTTCCAAAATCTGATTTAATCATATCTATTCCTCGCTTTCTTAATATCTTAAAATCTTAACATCGTTATCTTCGTAAAAATTATTGAACCGCTCATTTAACAGTTCTAATTGCTTCTTAAGAATTTCCTTTGCTTCATCTACGCATCGGAAAAGATTTTCGCTTTTGAGCTTTAATTTTTCAATTCCCAATTCGTTGCAATTAAGATACCACGCATCTCCGCAACCGCAAATTTTATGTATGCAAATGTCGATTCCGTGGTCTTGAGTTCTGAAAATCGTTCCGTTTTCCACCGGCTCTCCAAACTTTGCATTGCTAATCAGCTTCATGCGCATCCCTCACTTTCTGCATTTTTACAAGTTCAAATTCATACATGCTATTCATTGTTCCAACTACAAGATTCCCTTTTTCGTTGATAAATGAACCACAAACACAGCTTGTCCTTAATGTATTTCCAGAGTAATCCGTTCCGTCAGCATTTCTGACGTATTCAAGAATCATTGGCAATCCAATATGTGGGTTTGGCTTCTTTGTGATTCTGCCGATTCTCAATGGGTATCTGCCATCCGACCTTGTAATGTGCGTTTTTGCATCTCGAATATCAACAATGCGATATTCTTCATACTTCTTCACAACCGCCATCTTATCAGCACCGTAGGTATCCACCCACTTCATATCCACTGATTCATCCGTGACCGTCAGCTTTGCACCCTTGGCATTTACAACCGTGTCACCGGCTTTCACAGAATCCTCGGTGCGATACACGTAGCTTCTTGTGCTGTTTGGGAATTTTGCTTTGATATAATTCATTCTGATACCTCCAAAAATTAGTCTTCCGGTTGCTCGAAGGAAACATTTATTGGCATATTCCAAGAGGATTCTGCAATATCAGAAAGCGATTTCAAAAATGATGCTGCAATGCTTTCTTTAAAATTTGTACTCTGCAACTGTTTTCTGATTTCTTTTGCAAATTCCTCTCTGTTTTCATTGATATACTTTTCAATTTCTTCTTTTACTGTTTTTTCAATAGTATTTTTTGCAAGCCAATCAAAGTATGGCATCGCACGCCAAGAATCCTTTTCCACGAACTCGCCCGTGCTGTCCACATACTTATCCGTCATCTCATGAATAGCATCACGAACTACAATTTCCGGATTTCCCAACGCCTTTACAATTCCCGCATTTACTTCTTCTCTAACTGCCGCTTTAATAACTTCATCACTAATGTTCAAACTCATCATATTAGCCATTTATTTTTCCTCTCTTTCCTTTATTTCTCGCGTCTTTCTCGCAATACGGAAGAGAACAATGTCCGGATTCCGCAAAATCAAAGAATCCTCTCTTACTTGCACTCTTCCAACGCTTGCATGACATACACCGTGCATCCGGCTGTGTGACGTTGTTCCCAATTCCTACTCTTGACATTTACACACCCTCGACTTTCAACTGCTTGTCCTCTGAAACGCTCAAAAGGATTAACTGTGCATCCATATCCGGCACATTGAACTCATTCAGTGATTCTGCGTTATCTACGAAAATCGGTACGCTCACACCGTATAACTCGCTAAGAGAACGGATAATATCAAGTCCGGCTACGATTCTGTGACCACTGTTCAAAGTCGAATACGGAACGCCATTTACAGTACACTCACAGCAATCTTTCATGCCGCCATTTAACTGCATTTCAAACAACTTGAAGTTTACTGTCTTAAAATGGCTATTGATAGATTCAGAAACCTTATTCAGCTTGAAACGAATGAACTCTTCCAAGAGGTAAAGCATCTGTTCTTGGTCTGCAACTTTCTGCCCGATTTCTTTCTGTTCGTCTCTAAGTGTTTCGATACGATCATCAATCATAACGTTGTTAGCCGCCTGTGCGATAATCTTATTTACTTCATCAAGCTGACTCTTCAATTTTGCTTTATCAGTTTTCGTGTCCTCAACTGCCTTATCTGCACCCTTGGATTCTAACTCTGCAATATCAGCAAGCAATTTATCCTGTTTAGCCTTTAACTTTGCATATTCCGCATTCTGCATACAATAAGCGAAAGACGGAATCTTAGAAATCTGTTCATCAAATCCTTTGATAATATCAATTTCTTCCGCTTCATTCAGTTTCAATGTGTTGATTGTGTTTTCCAATTCTTTGTTGTTCTCGGTCAACTCCTTAATCATTTCAGCACACGCATTTCCATCATCAACAATCATGGCAAGTGTTTTCGCGTGTTCTTCATTAAATATTTCGATTGCATCTGCCTTTCTCTGCGAAAAATCGGCTCTTAAAGACTCTATTTTATCTTCCGGCAATCTTTGTCCGCATAACGAACAAACCGTTGTAGATTCGTCAAATATCCACTTGGAATCATCAAATTTCTTCACTACTTCCTCGTTGTGTTTTTTCACAAGGTCGGCTTTCTTAAGAGTCTGTTCGGAAATTGATTTCTTACTGCTTTCAATGGAATCCTGCGCTTTTCTGATAGATGAACGAACATCCTCTAACTTCCGTTCGTGGTCATATTTGTGGTTTTCGATCTCGCGTTTCTTGCTTGAAAGTTCGTTATTCATGGTCTGCGCGATAGCTGACATTTCAAACTGACAATGCATTTCTTCGTTGCGCATTTCATCAATCCGCACATCAGATTTCGCCATTAAATCTTCAAGTGCTTCAATCTTTCTCTCTAAGTCGGCTTTCAACAACTCCTGCTCCGCCACATCTACATCAACCTTGGATTTCTCGGCTTCATCAATACGAACAGGGATTTCAGCCTGTTTCTTCTTCCATTCGGATAACGCTTTGGAAAACTTGGCACGAATATCGTCCGTAGACGGTGCTTTCTCCAATTCCTCAATCAGCGGTGCATACTTGGCATCTGTCTGCGCAAGTTCCACATCTGAAACATTTGCAACAAGTTTCATAAGAATGTCTCTCTGGTCTTTCCATTTCAAAGAAGAAAAATACTGCGGATTGGTCAGCATCTTAAACATTTCCTCACTCTGCGCCAAACCGGAAATATAAGTCTTAAATTCAGCTTCATTTTTCGGATAACCGTCAATCTCATAAGAATTTGGGTTTCCCTGCAATGATACTGTATTAGTTCCGCGCTTTTTAACCCAATTCTGTTTCTGAACCTTGGAAAGTTCCACTTCTTTGCCATCAACATCCAGAACCGCTACAACCTTAATTTCCACGTTATCAATGCGGTGTCCATCCTTATCCAATGGTCTGACATTGAATTTTTCCTCTCCGGCACTGTTCTTGTTAAACAGAAGCCATGTAAACGCATCAAAAATTGTGGTCTTACCTACTGCGTTCTGTCCTTTAATACTTGTCTTATTGGAGAAATTCACATCAAGGCCCTTAATACCTTTGAAATTCTCCATATGTAACGATTTTAAAATCATTCGCATTATTACACCCCCACGATTCCTTTTATTGATAACTCATATGTAACTTTTTCCACAACGCGACCATATTTACACGTTTTCTTATATCTCCGGCTCTGCAATCTGCCGTATGTACTCACCCTATCGCCTAAAGCAAGTGAGTCCGTATATTCTGCGCACTTTCCCCATGCAATACAGGTAATCAAATCCTCTTTTCCGTTCTCTCTTAAAGTTTTGAGTTTCACATCACAAATTTTCCGACCCAGTGGTGTTTCTCTAAGTTGCTTTTCCTCGATAATTCCATCAAGACTTACTTCATTCAAAGGGCTATCATCCTCTGGCTTTGTGATTGAATCAGCCATAACGTACATAAGAAAGGCTTCTCCAGACCCTGTTTTTACGTGCCGGGTAATTATCTTCCCATTGACGCATACCGTTCCGCTAATTCCTGTATCGCTGATTTCTTTGTCGAACAGTACCGGAATAATATCTGCAACACCGCTTCTTCTTTCAACTCCGATGAAAAATTTATAAAAAATCTTACCGCTTGATTTATGGCTTTCCCTTGGTGCTGATACAACATCACCGATCAATGTTATTCTGTTCTCCATTGCTTCTCCTTTCCATTTCTCTGTCAAGAACATTTTCAAAGTCCTCTTTATCTTCTTGTTTCTTCTTGCCTTTACCCTGCATCATTGCAACTAAAGCTTTTCTTTCATAATCGTTGCAACGGATGCCACTAATAGTCATGCTTACCATGAGCATTTTTCAATCTGCTTTCTCCTTTCTCGTATTCTGCGGTTTGTTTCCTCTCTTGACAGATCAATGGTTATCTTTATCTCTGCAATCAGTGTTGTTGCAAAGCATACAAATGCGATTACTGTCGGAGCGTTGATAACCGAATCAGATGAATCAAGGAAGCAACAAGTAACCATTCCTATTAAAAAGCTGACATATTTAATAACCTGGTATATCATGCCCATGCTCCTTTCAGAAATTTGTTTACAAAGTAAACCTGTCCTTTTCCGGTAACTTTCGTTGTCTTTGTGATCCTTACTGATCCATCCGGATTCTGCACGTTGCTTTCCTTTACCTCGAACAATCCCTGTTCAACATATCTCTGCTGTGGCATATTCTTTGACGAACCGCTTTTAATAAGGAAGTTATTCTCACGCAACCACTCAAACAACCGCTTCTGTCCTATCTGATATCCGTTCTGGCAGATCAGCTTTGCCAAGTCTCCGATAAGAATTGATGTGTGACTTGTTGCCACTGCATCGGCAAAGATTTCTTTCGGTTTCATGCGCTGATTTTCAGCGATCAGCCTTGTGTTGTTTTCCTTAAGGCTGTTGATTTTCTCGTCAGCCATCTTTAACGCTCTGGCAAATACCTGCTCTGGTGTGTTCCACGCCTTTTCCAAGTCGATGAGGTACTGGCGAATTTCTTTTCCTTTTTCCGTTCTCTGCAACATACAAATCTGTTTTGCCATATCAACAGAAATATCAATATCGTCTACCTCTCGCTGAACCTCTCTGGTTCCCTCGATTTGAACCCGTACTTTTTTGTTCGGGGTTGAAAAATCTATGCCCTGTACGAATCCATACCCAGAATATCTTTCAAACCATTTACTAAAACGTTCTGTACCTTTAACTCCGTCTTCTTTCGATAATAAATCGTATAAATCTCTTGCCGATACTGTCTGTGTATCAAAATTGACTTTCACTAACTCGTCCATTCCATCCAACTCCTTTCTGTACTATAATCGATGTTTAATCATCATCAATACTAATAATCGTTTCAGCGATACGGTCAATTTCGGCTGCAATGCGAATTTTTGTTTCCGTATCTGATGTTTTCTTACTTTCCTCTGCCAGCGTTTCGATTTGCTGGTAGAGGGTATCTTTTAATTCTTCAATGCTATGCAACATTCTTCTCCTTTCTATGTTATAATTCCCTTATCATCAAATAAGGGAGGTGTAATTTTGAACGATGAATATGTATCTGCCTACGCTATTGCTAAAATCTGTGGATATAACGGTTCTTTCAATGATTTCAAAATCAAGTACGACCAATACTGCGAAGAAATCAAAAAATCTCTACCCAAAGAAGAAAATCAATTATCCAGCGTAGAGGTGGCAGAAAACCCATTCCGCAACATAAAACATTTCTAATATGTTTTAATGACCGGAGAAATGGCGGTAAGAACTTTGATGGATAATTCAATGTTTGTATCTTCGATTTTCTTATCGCCATCCAAAATACTTTGGTAATCATCAACAATATCCATTGCTATATGCTGCGCTAATTCATCAAGACCGATATATCTATCCTTGTCTTTCTTTACAATTACAGCTTTTCCTTCTTCGTCTAAAAGCCGGTATCTTTTTTCTTTCACCCTTTATCACCCCTTTCTTCACTATCTTCTTGTGGTAAAAGCAAATAAATATTTTCCAAACGGAGATTAGGATATAATCTCTTTGTTTCTTCATATACGGTTTTGGTTTTCAGCCACTTCCGAATATGGAGAACCTGTTCCATGACATCCATATCGTGAATATCCACTTTGTTTAAAATCTTCTGCAATTCCTTTTCCATTCCATTAAAATAAGAAACCGGAACAACAATTATGTCATTTGCTGATTTAATCTCTTTCAATCTCTCGCCCCTTTCTAATTAAGAAGAGAATCAACAGTTACATTTAAAACCTTTGCAACGGCGTTAAGGTTTTCTGCACTAGGGCAAGATTCGTTCCATTTGCGGATTGTAGCATTGCTAAGTCCTGCTTCTTTCTCGACTCTCATAATGTTTGTACCCTTTTCATTGCAAAGCTGCTTGATTTTGTCGTAAAGCAAATCGCATACCTCCCTTTCTATAGACTTAGAAAATATTCTATTGACATAATGTAGATAATATTCTAAAATAGGTTTGCCGAATGAATTTAAGAACAGTCTCTATTTATATTTCGTAGAACATTTTCTAGTTGATAAAGCTATTATATAGAAGATGTTCTAGTTTGTCAACCCATTTTATAGAAATTGTTCTAGTGAAATGGAGGAAAATTATGACACCGCTAGAAAGAATTAGGTTATTGTGCAAAAAAGCAGGGATTAGCATGACTGCCTTAGAAGAAAAGCTGGAATTTAGCAACGGCTCTATCTCAAAACCGAAGGATATTCCATCATCGAGAATAATAAAAATTGCTGAATATTTTGGAGTGAGTACAGATTGGATATTGACAGGCGAAGAAAACTCCGCATTTTCGGATGAATCGGCTCATCTTATATCTAAAATAAGAAACGATGCAGACTTGGAAAACGCCATAAAAAAGATACTTGCCCTTTCAGATAAGAAGAAAAAGCACGTTTTTGAATTGATTGATTTATTGAGTGAGGAATAGTTATGTATAGAAAAGAATATGGATTTTGTGAATTGGTTAATAAAAATGTTACAATAGAAGTTGAACAAGTTCCATACAATAGCAACGAAGGAACTGTATACGCAAAAGGCAAGATACGTTGCGGTTATAGCGACACAACGTATCATTGCGAAAGAAACGATTGCCCTATATGGCGTGGTCTTGATTCTTAAATTTAATCTCAATCTCGCTCTCTCCGTCATTTCCTTCTAATCTTGTAACAAACGGAGAGTCTATTGACATATTGATGCAATTAAAATCAAGGTGAACAACAGGCATGGATTGCGCTTTCTTTTCAAATCGTATACTGCGCACTCCATGCACAACATGACCGTCAATCAAAACTTCGCAATAAATGCTATCTTCATCAATTGATCTGATTTCAAGCTTTGAATTTTTCATTTTTCAATCTCCTTTACAATGTCAGAAATTATTATGTAGATATAACGCAAAATCTTTGAATCATCGATTTTATCAAGTAATTCAATTATCATCTTTTTAAAGTCCATAACAAAACCCCCAATCCTTATACCCCATTATAGAACGTGTGTTCGGCATAGTCAATCCCCAATTATGGGCGGAGCCATGCCAAACCCCACCCATGCCAGAACTTGAAGTGTCCTTTCGGACAAGTCCATAGTATCACTGTAATATGCATGATTTCAACATTTTTCGGTCGCAAGTTTCGACAGGAAATATCATTGCAGAGAAGCAGAAAGCTGTTTCTCGATCTCTTCTTGCACTTTTGCGCGCCAACGCATCGGCACTTCATCAATTGTCATTTTCTTGTCTACCAAGATTCTGCGCACATAAAACTTAACCATATCCTACACCTCACTTTCTGCGGTAATGCTTGCCAGTTCTTGGATTGCTTCTGCGTTTGCTTCATGCCCTGCTTTAAGCTCATCAATTGCTTTCTCCATCTCCGTCTTTGTGCGAAGACTTACGGTCACAGTGTATGTACCATCTTCGCCCGTGTTCGGCATATATGTAAACCCATCGGATTTCAGATTGGTATATTTCCCCGACACTGCATCGTTGTGTGTAAATGTCACTTCCGCAAGGTTGCCCTCTGTGAAAGCATCCGTGATCGTTTTAATGGCTTCGAAGTTCTCGGCTTTGATCTGGATGTTTCCAAGGCTTGCACCATCGGCAATTTCAAATTCTGTTTTGTTTTTCAAAATTATTTTGTCCATGATTTTTAATTCCTTTCTATAATAAAAATGGTTTATAAGTTACATTCGAATATTTGTTCGATATATTTTCTTAAACGGCAGTTTAAATAAAAAAATTGATAAAATAGAATATAATCTTTCAAACAAAGGTGTGGAAATCTCATATATTGGGGCTGCGTTTATCATCTTGTATCAAGGTGGCGCATTAGGGGCAGCAATATATTTTGTTAATTCTACAAAATATGTTTTCCAATACACTGAAATTAGCGATACTTTAGCCAACTGGAAAGTTACCTTCTCATCTGTTGACAAAACAACTGGAACTTTTAATATTGCATGGAATACAGCAAGTTATTACATTAACCTGATTCCACTATCGTAGACAAAAGATGAGTGGCATATTTCGTTTAGTATACTGTAATATCTAGCTTTGATGTCGAAAACATCATATAACCCATGAATCTATTGTTCGATAGCAATCCAATAAAAAATCCAACTATATTTCCACGAATCAGCAACTTTAAGAGTTGTATTGCACTCAAAACCGTCAGCGGTCACTTTTCTATTATCAACGTTTATCATACCTAAATATGTATTACAATTACGTTCTGCCCACGAAACTATAACAATTGGTCTGCCGTTAAACTTTTTGTTAAATGTTACACTTGTACTTATAATAGTACCAGGATTTATAGCTGAATCGGATTCACTAAATGCACTAGCACCACAATCTATCATTTTTAAACTGCCGTTTAAATCACTTAACTGTTTCGCCAGCGTGCCGTCTATATTCGGGTTCGCCTGCCTTGCATCCAGGGCATATCCCGTCTCCGTTGTTATCTGGTTGTTTACGATACTTTCCGGTTGCAGTGCGCTTCCGATTTTATCCTTTAGTGTATCTGCCAACTTTATGACGTTTTTCGCTTCATCTAATGTAATTGTGGTTCCATCCAAGTTAATACTAAGCGTTCCACTCTCATCTACGCTCATGCTTTTTCCGTCCGGTTTTACAATTCCGGCTTCCTCTGTTGTTGCGATTGCACCGACACCGCCCACAATCGATTTAGACCAATATTCTGTATTGCTCGTTGCCGTTCCTGCCGGAACTTCCTTTTTTGCAAAATACAATGTATTGTTATAAGTCACTGCATCCAATCTCTTATATGCAGCATCTGCGCTCCAATCGCCCTTTGGCACAATTGCCACTCTTCCTGCTATAGCCATTCTAAGCCACCTCCCAATTCAAATTTCCGTCATTGTCAACGACAAAGTTATAAGCAGAATTGTCCGTGTAAATCAACTCCCCATCCTCATTCACATCAAATTCTGTCATTGTGAGTTTCTTGTTAATCTCGTTTTCGATTTCCTGCGCTCGGTCTGCGCTGTTTTTGGAATCTGTGGCAGATTTTGCCGCGTTGGTTTCGGATTCTCCTGCGCTTTTGGCAGATGCTACCGCCTTGGCAGATTCAACCTTAATATCCGCTAAAAAGTTCGGTTGCAACTTGTCTTCTGTAATTGAACCATTCTTAACGATAGACTTAACCTTGCCATCTGTAATCTCAAATACGATTGTATCGGATTCGAGAAATTCATACTGCGTGATTAGCGCGGATAAGTCCACGTTCTGCGCCGTGCCATCGTCAAGCGTGATTACCAACTGTTGCGTCTGCGGATTGTACTTGAAGTTGACCGCCAACTTTTCAAGTTTGGTATCAATGACCGCCTTGGAACCGTTCATCTTAACGACCGTCAGCGTTCCGTTTGATTCATCCCAAAGTATTTCCTTTACAAGTTCGTTAGCTTTGGTCAAGTCAACTTTTGTGGTATCAAGTGCACACACACGATCGTCGATTGCATCAATGCCGCCCTCTATGTTGTTCAGCCTATCTCGATTGATTGCGGTTTTTTCACTTGGAAAATTCTCCCAATGCTCACGGCTATAGATTTTCTGATATGCCATCTGCTCACTTCCTTTCTAACGCGGATAGTCTGCGTTCAAAATCGTTACACCTGTTCTGCAGTTTCTGTATCATGGCAGTATTCAAAGCAATAAACTCTTGATAACACAGCGTATACATATCATTTGCGCCACCATTTTGCTCTAAAAATTTTTCCCATTCCTCATTAGATTCAAAATCTTTTTCGGATAATACCGCATGTTCCAATCCGTAAAACTCATTTTCAGATATGCCACAACATTTCATTGCCTGTTCTACATCCTGTGCAACAAATCCAATGTGCATTTTATCATCATTTTCTATGAGCCTATATTTCATCGGTTGTAGCAACTCAAAAAATCGTTCAAACCGATCGTCCTCTAACAGTTTCCGGAAATCTTTTTTCTTTCTACGGTCAGACGTTGTTTTCCAACCACCGGAAGAATACCCACCTCTAAACGGGTTCTCTGTAGTTCCACAATACACAGAACTAGAACTTGGAATTAAATTTCCATTGCCGGAAATATGTACATAATCACTTATTCCAATGCCTTGTAAATAATATGCGATTGATGCTTTTACGCACTCACTCGCCCTCTTTGCGCTTTCTGCGGTTGTTGCGCTTCCTGCGGTTGTTGCATAATCTGCCGTACTCGCATGATCCCCTATGGCATCCCCATTTGCGTCAGTAACAGATGACAAGTCCAACATAACATTCTGCAATAGCGCATTATTTCTTCCGTCATGCCCTAATATCTCTACCCCATATGCATCGCCACTGTCAAAAAGCAGAGAGTCTATTATATGTACTCGTCCAAGAGCATCCAGCTCGAAATTGTTACACTCTACAATCAATCTGTTTCCTCGTAGCACAATTTGGTCAGCACTGGCATTAATCATCGAAATAACCTGGTCGTTCTCATCCCTGCCCAACTTCAATTCCAATGATGCGTCTAATTGCCCTTCCGCTTTTTGCGCACGATCGACTTCTGCGGAAATGCTATTTGCGGTCTGCTCAAACTTGGTATTTGTCTGGTCCTCTAAATCCTCATACGTGGATTGAAGATGGTCTGCGTTCCTCTCTAACTTTCCGGTACGTCTTTCCACGCTTTCAATCGTATCTCTGATAGAATTAACCTTTGCGGAGTGCGTCTGTGTGCCCTGTGCCGAGATTGAATCTCGCTTGCTTTGTACTCCGGTTAGGGTGCGTTGCAACAGATACGTTTCAACAATCTCTCTTGTGGTATTGAACCGGATGGGTTCGCCAAGTGTCAGACATGGATTGCCGACGCAAGTGCAACTTTTAATCGGTGTGTATGCCGCCTGTTTCATGATTGGCAATAGGTTATTCGCAATCTGTTCCAGCTCTGCTCCGGTCTTATCTGATACAAGAAAATTTCCTGTAATCGAATAGTTGTTTCCGGCAGTTCCAACAATAGCACCGGCATTATCTTCACTTGTCTTGATTTCAAGCTGTGTGATTGCCTTGCTTTGGAAATCCTCATAATCGAACGTGATATAGTGTCCGGTCATAGACTCTGTATTTGCATCAGACGGAAATAAATTGTCTGCCGGAAATAAATCTTCTGCCGGATAAAGTGCGCTTGTGATTGCTTTCAGAAAGACATACTCAAACTTGCCCTCTCGGTTGATATTACCAAAGCATCCGTTAATCTCACAGATTGCCGTTACAACCGTTTTTCCACTGATAGCGGACTCTTCTGTGACCGCGCTTGAATCATCCGTCTGTGTGGCTACAATCGTCTTATTGACCGTCATGGAATCATTGACAAGGCTTGTTTCAACTTGCGCAATTCCAAGATGTGCAAAAAAGCTATCGCGGAACTGCTTAAGCGTCATTGGAAAGCTAAGTCCTGCATACCAAGACTTTACGTCTGCGTTGATAATGTCATACATAGCGTCATATGCCGTAATCTGCCGTTTTGTACGGTCAGCCGTAGGAACATCGGATGCCACCTTAAAAACTCCGTATGGCATCGGATTTTTGCTATCTCCGTCAATCGTTTCTTCGATAGAGATTGTCTTTCCAATAATGTTTCCTGCGGTGTTCCGCGCTGTGAATTTTACGCAATTTGCTTCGCACGCTCCAAATTTTAGTTCAGACTCCGAACAAAGACTTTCTTCAAGCGCAAACGTACCGATTTCAAGCATCGAATTATCTATCTTCTGGTTCGTTCCAACAACAGATATGACCATCTGTTTATCTGTCGCGGAATCCCAATACTTTTCTTTCAAACTGCTATTTATCATACACACCACCTACAAACGAAAATTTGATTGGGTCATATTTTATCTTCCCATGCGCCACAGAATAGAACGTAGGCTGAATATCTGCGATATATCCGTACTGTGTCACATATCCGCGTTTCTCCGGCACGTATGCCGTGATATAGCCACCGCGCTCTTTTGCCTTGGTATAGTTCTTTTCGATATTCTTCCAAAAATCATCAAACTGCTTTTCGGTCAGCATGGCTTTGGTTTCAAACTCAACCTTTAAGGCTTTCAGTTCCACGGCATCACGATGCTCATATCCGTTTTCATCCGTCCAAGGGTCTTTGTCCTGCATATTTACATAGGAACTAAACGTGTCCTGCTTTATTAAACTGTTCGGAATGGTATAATTGCCAAACTTTACTAAATATCCGCCATATCCCATCGTTTACCTCCTAAAAATGGGTATAAAAATAGTACCTACCGTTTGGTAGATGCTAATTGTTCTTATTATGCGTATTTTCTTGATTGGAAAAGGTTTATGATAAACTCTCTTCCGATCTGTGTGATTTTTCTGTGATATACAACCCTTCCACTGTCAAGGACTTCCTGCTTAATATCTTCATAGCCTTTATCGCTATAATCAGAATACATAACCCACGTTCCGTTTACTTTGTACTGAATATGCATATCAGAAAGCCATTTGTTCAATTCGTTCGCACTCCGAAGTCCTAACTCCTTTGCGATTTCCGTCATGGTATATGTCTTATTCACATGGCTAAGAATCGCATTTCTTCTTTCGGCTTCCTCTCGTTTCTCTCTTTCTTCTTTCAGATTTTGCAAAAGCATGATTCCATAATCGGGATTGCTTATAATCTTGTCGATTGTGTCCTTGGTTGCATACGCACCATGCTTTCTTATTGATGGAAGAACCTCCGATGTTACCCAATGTTTGAACTGCTTTGCACTTGGAAGTTTACTTCCTATAATGGCGGAATACAAACCACTTTCATTAATCAAAAGCGACTTCATATTCATACCATCCAAAACGGATGACTTGAAATCCTCATCGTCAATACGTTTCATCATATTGCTTGTTTGCGCATATCCGAGTTTATCAGAAATATCTTTTGCAACAAACCACGGTTCATCATCGACCATGACCATTCTGATCTGTCCGAATATTGGATTTTCAAATACCTCAATGCCGTTTTGAATCTTAAGCATAAGTTGTGATTTTTTCATTCGTGTCTACCTCCATACATTTTTATCTGAATAAAAAAGAGGAAGCCACTTGTGAAATCACATTGGTTTCCTCTTTCGTACAGTATGGCGTTCGAGTAAGTAATCCGCTTCTTCACGGATAAGGTTGTTTCCTTAGTAATAAGGATAGACTATTTTTGATTTTGTGTCAATCCGATTTTGGAATTAAAATAAGCCGTGTTTCCACGGCTTAAATATCATTTACTTTTTAACTTCAAAGCATACCTTTGATTCGTTCCAATAGTTTGTTTCATATTCAAGAGAAATATCTTTGGCATCCTTTGGGATTTCAAAGCATACAACACCTTTTGTTTTCTTTCCGGCTGATAATGTTGCATCCAAATCTTTATCCTTGCTTGAATATGCGCTTTCCATATCATATCCATCCGCATAACAGTTGAAATCCAAAGAAGAAACACATTGATCCGAATCTGAAATATTTACAAATTCAAACTCAAATTTGTAAAACTCATGTCCTTTTGCTGGATCGTCGTATTCTTCTGTGTACGGCTCGGCTTTCAAAAACGTAATCCTCAAATCTTCCGTCTCAACAGTATCCCCAACTTTAAATGGTTCATTAACCTTTTCTTCCGTTGCTTGAGTTTGCGCTTCTTCATTCGATGATATTTTTTTAGGCGTATCATTCGTATCATCGCTTGTGAATACAAACATTGCTAAAAAGAAAATAATAATGCCGACTATTGAACATACCAAACCGCCTATAGCCGTTCCATGCCCCCTGTTTTTCTGCGCAAGTGCTATAATCGCAAATACAATTCCAACTATTGCCGGAAATATTCCGATGACAACGCACGCTAACAAAACGCCTGCTATTCCGCACACTAAAGATGCAATTCCCCATCCACTTTGTTTCATAATCGAATTCCTCCTAAAAATCATTTAACTCATTTTAGTAACCCAAAAGAATCTGTCACATAATAGTCAGAGTCTTCCGAATCTTCATTCCATACAACGAGCGATAGCTGTATGTTGTCAACATTCTTTATTGGCAAACTCACAATGTTATCATCCATTGTCCACCATGTTGTATAGGCTTTCTTATGCGGAGAGAGTTCTTGATATAACGTTCCTTCCGCCATAACATCATTTACTGATGATGTGTCGGAATTAACCGTAATATTATTGTCTGTAATATTTTCGATTGTCAAGCAAGCTATAAGTTCGTCCGGGTATGTTCCCTTCTTTATCCCTGTAAAGTAAACCCTAATGTTCGAATCTTCGTATGCAAGTCTGTTGATTTTCTCTTTCACGGTTACTTTGCAAGACATCACTTTCTTTCCGACTTTAGCCTTGATTGTTGCGCTACCCGATGATACTGCGGTAACAACGCCACTTTTGCTTACCTTTGCAATTCTTGATTTTGTAGAACGCCACTTTACCTTTGCTTTCGTTCCGGTAACTTTTAACTTCTGTGTACTACCAACGTCAAGCGTGATTGCTTTTTTGTTCAGCTTAACAATTGCCGCCTGCGCAACAATCTGTTTCCCATCTGCATTTTGGATTGGCATAGCCGAAACCAAAACGGCAAATGCCAACCCAATCGCTACTAATAATCTTTTTGTGCTTCTCATAATGACTCCTTTCTTGTGATATGATTTATTTAGAATTATATCACGTTCAATTATAGAAGTCACTAAAAAACATATACATTGTCTCCGGTTCGATTGTAATGTTCTCTACCATAATCCCTTGCGGCTTTTCCTATGTCGCTTGTAGTAATTCCGAAATTTTTCTGTAAAATAGCTTGTAATAACTGATTTTGCTGTCGTAATAAGGAAACCTCTTGCGCAGATGTTGAATTGATGGCATCTTTGATTCCGGTAATCTCTTGGCTTCCTGCAACCGCCGGCTTACCTCCTACCGTTCCCATAAGTTCCGGGAGTCCGTTTTCTCCAACAGTTGCTATGCTATATTTGTCCATGAAGCCACCTGTTGCATATGCCTTTACTCTAGGAAGTTTTACTTCCTTAACGAGATCGACACCGCTCCAATCAACTCCTGCTACTTTAGCGGCAACCGACACAACGTTATTAAATCCGCTTAGCACTTTATTTACTCCGCGTATCAGTGAGTTTATTGCGCTTTCAATTCTTGCAATTACACTGTTCATCGCCCCGGAAACACCACTTTTTACGCTCTTCCATAAATTGCCGAATATTCCAGCTACACTTTCTTTCATCTTCGAGAAAGCGTTTTTTATCGGGGTGGTTACATGTTCTTTAAACCAACTAGAAACACTATTCCACACACCGGTTATCGCTGTCTTTGCCGCACTAAATGCTTTCTGAATAGATTCTTTTGCTGAACTAAAAGCATTCTTAATAGGTGTTGTAACATGCTCCTTAAACCAACCGGAAACCACCGTCCATACCGATTTCACAGTTGTCCATAGAACCTTGAATGCGGTTGATACTGCCGATTTCAATAATTCAAAATTCTTCTTTATTGGCCCTATTACCTTTGATTTGAACCAATCAGAAACAACAATCCATACCGCCTTAACAATAATCCATAGGCCCTTAAATATTTGTGATACTCTTGTATAGAATCCTTTGAAAAATCCAACTACCGGTTCTATTACGGTTTTATTAAACCACCCCGACACTCCTTTCCACACGTTGGATATGCTTTTCCACAAATTACTGAAAAATCCAGATACTTTCGAATACATTCCTTTAAAGAATCCGACCACAGGGGTAATTACGTTTGTATTAAACCACTCTCCAACCTTTGAAAATATTCCTTTGATTTCTTCCCAATGTTCCTTGACCAAAACAGTTATTGTAGCAACAGACGCAACGATTGCCCCTACAAGAGCAGCTATCGCAATTCCAATGCCCTCTATTGGTGCTAAAATTATTACACCGATGGTTGTTATTGCAACTCCAACAACCATCAACGCTTCGTTTAACCAGCTAAATCCATTTTTAAGCATTTGCACAAAATTATATATTGCCGTAAATGCTCCTGTTACAACGGAAACTATTCCTCCGATAGCTGATGCAACTGACGATATAGTAGAAGCAGAACCACCAAATACACTCGCCAGAGCTTCACTAAAATTCATTCCACTAAATAGTCCTTCGATAACAAGTCCTATTTTGGTAGCAAATCCGGATATTCCACGCTTAATTGCACCAAAAAGTGCCGCTCCTATTGAAGTTCCTTTTTCTGCGCCAAGTGCAGAAACGATTGCACTGACTATTCCGCCCTTAATTAACAATCCGAGCTTGCTTAAAATACCTGCGCCAAATATAACTTTTCCGATTTTCTTGATTGTTACTGCACCGATGATAATTGCGACCGTCTCTACATCTAAGTTGTTTAAAAACTCTTTTGCTCCGTTCCAAATATCCTTCCAAGAAATTTTACTTAATGCTGTCGTAACTGCATCAAACACGCCTTGCGCCCATGTGTTAAGCGTTTGAGCCAATAATGCAAAGTCAAAGTTTTGGAAAAACTTGTTGATTCCGTCTGCGATTGAATTTCCAAATTGTTTCCAATTAAACGTTGTTCCAAACGAATCTAAACCATGAAGCACCGTGTTTAATGAATTTGCAATCAGTTTTCCGGTTTCTCCGAAAAGCGTTGTGCCTTTCTGCCCCTCAAACAGTCCATTAAGGAATTGGGCTAATCCCCTTCCAAAACCTTCAGCTTTTGCATACACCTTTTTCCATTTAATTTTTTTCATTGCGTTAATTAACGCACCGGAAATTGCTTTTCCAAGTCCTTCAAGGTCTTTGATGTCGCTTTTGAATTTCTTAAAAATCGTGTCGGTCTGAACCAATCCACCACCAGCACCGGTTCCGCCACCAGCACCTGAACCACCTGAACCAGAACCTTTATTCCCCGAACCGGATTTTTTGTCTTTACTCTGCTTTGAAATAACCTTTAATTCATCAAATGCACGAGTTGCCTGTTGGATTTCCTTTTTTGCTTTCTTGGCATTCTTTGCGACATCGCCTGTGTTTTTCCCTGCGCTTCCTGCGGCATTACTTAAATCGTCCATGCCATCAGATGCGCTTCCAATATCATCAGCAAGACCGCTGATTCCTGCTCCTTTGCTTGCTTCATACTTCCATCCGAAGATAGAACCTAAAGCGTTTGTTACCATTTCCGCAAAAGAAATCACCTTCTGCAGAACTGAATTAAGTGCCTTGATAAATGGCTTAAATGCGTTGATTAAACCACCACCAACGACCGCTCCAAGTGCTTTGAAGTTCTCTTTAAGCATGGTTATCTGGTTATGCCATGTATCGGCTGTTCTGGCAAAGTCTCCGGTGATATTGGTTGTATGCGCAAGCACATATTGATAACGCAACATGGCTTTTTCAGCCTGCGTCATTGAGGAAATGTTCGCATCAAGCCCTTGCTTTAATGCCCATTCCTTTAATGTTGCCTGCGTCAAGTCGATACCATAACGCCGCATAGGTGCCGTAGTACCGGAAAATACAGATTGCAAACTCTTGGCAATATCTTCTTGACTTACATCGTAGAATGAAGCCATATCTCCGGCTAATTCGGTCAACCGGATAGACATATCTGCCATTTTCCCCTGTGGAATATCAAGGGCAGTTCCCATTGCTTGGAAACGGCTTGCAAACTGTTTCGCAGACAATTCAGACATACCAAATTTTTCAATTGATGTTTTTGCGAAATTGTTAATTAGGCTTTCATACTGCCCGAATGTCTGCCTTACAACGTTCTCAACCTCTGTCAGTGAGGATGATATGTCAATAGCATCTCTAAGTAGTCTAAATGCTCGGAATAAAGTCCAATACGTTGCATACACTTTTCCGATTGCAGACGCAAGAGAAAATGACTTCTTTGTTACCATGGATGCACTTGAACTAAATCCACTAAATGAGCTTGTAATGCTTCTTGCCGCACTTCCTGCCGCTCCACCGGTACGCGATAATTTTGCCAATGCGTTTGTCATGTCAATAATATTCCGGCTTACACTAGGGGCTTTCGACAGTTCAGACATAAGCTGACGCATTGCAACCGCAAGTTTCGGAATATTTTCAATCGCCTTGGTGGAACTCTGGTAGCCAAGCTGTTTGATTGCAGATGCAAGTTCGGTCAGACCCTTAACAGATGCTGACATTCCGGAAATCCCTTTTAATGCATTGGAAATCTGACGCATAGAACCAGCCGCGGCATTAATCTGTCTGCTGTTGATAGAGCCTAATTTGCTTACATTTCTTGCAACTGCAGAAAAAGTCCGTGTATCAATTCCACGCATTGCCGTCATTGCCCCTGCAAGTCGGTTTACCCCTGTGGAAAGACTATTCAGATTTCCGGTACTAAGCCCGGAAAGCGCGGAAGATAATCTTCCAAGCCTTGTCACAAGCGCATCTATCTGACCGCTTGCCTGTCTTGCCTGTGCTTGGATTTTTATTTCTAAGGTTTCTAATTCCAACAGTTACACCTCCTTTATTTAGTTTTAGAAAAAGGGCGGCAGGATTTGACCCCTACCGCCCTTGAATTACTTTTTCAGTTTTCCCTTTTTCAGAAGAGAAATCATCTTTGAATTTTCCTCTGATGTAAACTTAAAATTGGAAAATCCGTTCTTTTTTGCGATTTCCGCACGATGTTCTTTCGATACATCATCTTCCCCAACCGCTTTTAACGCTTCTACGATTGAGTTTGAGTTTCCCTTATATTTCGGATAATACTTTCCTTTGCTTTTCTTCGCGCCGCCTACAACAATCACTGTATGACCTTTTGTGCGTGTCACAAGAATATCTCCGTTGCGAAGAATAAACCCTGCATGATAAGAACCCATATCATCAAACAAACCGGATTTCAAAATTACCGGTCGTTCATTAGATGTATTGAAATCTCCCACATCCTTGCCGGATGCATAGATAATACAAGCACGTACAAGAGAAGAACAATCGCATTCCGTCTTGACCTTTGTGTTGATGCCATGTTTAATGACTCCGTAGCGTTCCGATTGGTCATAGCCGATGTTTTTGTTGCCACACGCAATCTTCATAGCTTCAGCTAACTTCTCCGCAACCTTATTATCCTTTGCTCTTAACACATTCCATCCCTTAGAATGGTTATAAAACTTCTGCGTAGACACTTCCTGTCCGGTCTGGTCTCCGGCTTTTCCACCAGAATAGCAATTTCCGTGTTCATCGTGCCGCGCACTTCCGATAATTACTGCCATAGCAATACCTCTTTTCTTAAACTATCTTTGGTTTTGGTAAATGTGATTTCCTTGATTCAGCTGCCCATGCTTCTTCTGCTTTAAGCATTTCTCGTATCTCTGCATCGGGATCGTCCGTATTCTGCTTTTCGATGGAATCATAGCAAGTTTCTTTCACGTACTTGCTATTACCCTTGCCGAATGTCGCGTCTATTGCTGTCACAAGTGCTGACGTTGCATATCTGCCAAACCACATATACATTTCCATATCGCGTTGCTTCCATTCTGTCTTATATGCATCCACATAAGGCTTAAGCAACTCTGGATTCATCATATCTATATCATCAACGGAAAATCCGTAGCCTTTCGTTGCCATAAGGTAAAATGGACGGATTTCCGCAACGTAATATTCCCATGTTAATTCTTGGCTTTCGCTTTGGATGGGGTCTTTTTCTTCTCCTGCTCCTGTGTCTGTGCTCTCTCCAACGACTCCATCATCTGCGCTAAAAAACCGTTTGTCATCATTTCCTCCTGCATATCAGCGAATAAATCCATGCAGTTAATCTCGTTTGTATCAATCGAATCATAGAGAATTTTAGACACCTTCTCAAACTGCCTATCGTATCCGTTGTTCGTTTTGTAATCATATCCAAATTCGTCATTGTGATGCATCTGCAATCCCACAAGAAGCGTCTTAGGAAGTGTTTCAAGAAGAATATCTTCCATAGAAGAAATATCTTCCATGTCCTGTGTCTTCATAATATCCTGTAAGATATGTGATTTTAATGATGGTCTTGTTGCAAACTGAATTGTATATTCTTTTCCACCTAATTTAACTTTCATGTTTTACCTTGCCTTTCTGCCCTATATTGGCAAGGGGCAGTGTTGCCACCGCCCCATTGTTGCTTATCTCATTGCTTCAAGTTCTGCGATCGACCGTTCATCCTCGCCTACCGGTGCGGTCGATTGCTCGTCCGATAGGCTTTTTACCCCACCACTGTTACAGTGAATGTTCCATCGTTGTTATCAACGACTTTCAGCTTATCTGTAACAAGCTCTGATGCTGTACTTGGAATAACTGTTACCGTCATTTCAAGGATTTCATCGTTTCCACCTACATCGTTAGGTGTGGCTGTTGCAGTTCCTACATATGCGTACTTCGCTACACCGCCAATACCGTCTGTTCCATACAGATGGATAATATCAAGTTTTTTATCTCCATATCCATCCACCTTTGAAAGATATTCTTTTTCAAGGTTTCCTGTGATTTCTCTTGAATCAGAAGTCTTAATTCCTTTTTCAAAAGTCTGCTGGTCATCTTCCATTGTGGTTGATTCAACAGTGTTTGGAGGCGATGCAGGGCTTGGGACTGACTTAGCCGCAACCAAAAGATTGTATGTTCCTGCAAAGTCAGCCTGTTTTTCCGTGTGCTCTTTTACAATGACACGAGTTCTATAACTTGTTGATGCCATATTTTCTACTTCCTTTCTGCTTATATCTGATCTAAATGCTCAATATTTCCAATTACGCGAGTGGCGCGGAATGTAATCGTGCGCACTTGCTTGGAAATTGTTGGAATTACATTTGATACTTCAAACATTTGTTGCTTAAAAAAAGACACCGCATATGCTGCGATGTCCTTAGTTGCTTTTCTTGAACCTTTGTTTGTAATTGTGATCTGAAATGTTGGGCGAATTGCATTGATTGTCTTTGCTTCATTGGTTCGTCCGGCTTCTGTGCCACCGATTTGTCTGACTAAAAGTGTCGGGAATGTTGCAGTTCCGCCCGATTCTTCATCTTGCGTCACTTTAATTCCTCTTACCTTGCTCTCCATGTACGATTTCAAAAGGGAACATAAGGTATCTTCAAAATCAAGCGCCCAACTATTTAACTCATTTTCCACCGAATACCTCCCTTGCAATCTTTACATACTGTTGAATAATCTTTTGTTCCGCATTATACATAGGCATTGTGGCTTTGATACCGTGGGTATAACGCCATGTTTCGGTCTTATCGTCCCAATAGTACCAACCATCTTCAAAAGCGTGTATTTGCCCCGGATATGTGCCCACACCGAATCCAAGTTCCGGTGATTTTGGGTTCTCTTTGGAGTTATAAAAAATACCGGCTCCAAACTCTACCGCCAACAAAGTATAGAACGGTTCCCTATCTTCTGACGTTACCGTTTTTCCGGTTGCAATCAGAATTGCGTTTGAGGCCATTAACTGCGGTGCTTTATCTACCCTTACCGTTATCGTGTTCCCTAATGGAGATTCCGATATGTGTTGTATTGCCACCGTCTGTCCTATCTGTGCAAGCCTAGAAACAAGTAAATCACATTTAGCTTGTAAACTATCGCGGTACTTTTCTAATTCCTTTATGGTGGCTTGTATGGATTTAGAGGATAATGTCATTGAAATAGTTTTCTTTGCCATGTGCTTTCCTTTTTGCTATATAAGTCCAAGCTTCAAATACACATCGTAAATTTTCGTAGATTGAATAGAAAACCAATCAACCATCTCTTCATTTGTTGCCCAGCAATCGGAAAATCCGGCATTTTCAGAAAGTCCGCTCTCAAACAAGAACGCGTGCAGAATTTCATGTCTCATAACATTTTTGACAAGTTGTTCTTTGTTTTTGCAATCACAATCAGACATATCTTTTACAAAAATATCCTTATCAAAGCCATTGCAAAGTCCTGTTGCGGTTTCCTCATGCTCTTTCAGATGCTCCGGAAATTCTTTTACGATGTGAATATTCCATACAGTTCCAAGGATAGTCACTTCTTTATTCTCCATTTCAATCTACCTCCATGCGACCACCTACTTAATATTCTTCCGAAGAAGAAACAAATCCGTGGTCAGTCCTTCATCAGCAACGCCTTTTACGATGTAATCTGCGGTTTCTGAATCCACAAGTCCATCATCAGTGCGTTTGACTTCCGAACGTTTCCACACCACATCGCCAGCCTTTAGTGGCAAATATCCTTTATCCGTGACAAGCTGACAGTATGATGTGCTATCATCAATTCCAAATTCTTTCACAAGTGCTTCTGACAACTTATTGCTGATATTGGCTCGGAATGTCGTAGGTTCTGAAAACCCTTCAACTTCCTCGCCTTTTGGAATCTTGTTTCCTTCGGAATCTAAATAAGGTACAAAGTTCCCATCGGAATCCTTGTACCCTTCATAGACAATATCTCCATTTTCGTCAGTTTGTGGGATAAATACCCTCTGACCGGATTGAGAATACTTCATTTCCTGCTTGTTAATGTCAAGCATTGATGTTTTCCTCCGGGATTCCGGCAACACTCGTCAGAAGTGATAACACCCCGGCAAGGACTGATGCAGAAAGAACATATTTCCAATCCACCGCACCCATAAATGCCGCCGTTCCAATTCCAGCAACCGCCGCCTGTGCAACAGTCTTGATTGCTCTGATTCCGGCTTTCTTAGTCCAATCCTTCCAATTCCTCATTGCTTTTATCTCCTTTCCCTATATGAATCTCTTCAATCTCATGTTTCATTTTCGTAACCATTCCATTTCCACCTAACGCATGGTACGCATCATACATCTCACAAAAGTTCTGATAGGCATATGACGGTATTTCTCCGATTCTGGTGTACTTTGCATGGTATTCAATAAGCTGGACGCGCAAAAGAAGCATTGTTCCTTTGCTGTTCGCATCCCTGCTTTTCTTTTGTTGTTTAAGAAGCCAAACTATATATCCAAGCACTATCGGAAGTGCCACAAGATAAGTTTGAATCAAAATACTTTTCATTTGAATCTCCTTTTGGCGCACTGCCCACCACCGCTTAATGTGCGCCGCCTGCAACCATAATGGTCACGCTCAATCTTCTTTAATTACATTGCTTTTACAAACGGAAACACTCCAACAAAAAGGCTTTCACGGTCTTTCCATGTCCGGCTCACACCGTTTTCGGAGAAACTTGCCATGTATGCTTCTCCTGCCTGCGACCGGTCGTACACTGCCAAATTGACCATAATGTTTTCATAGTTCTTAACATCACTGTCAATCTGGTCTTGCGTGTATGTGTCCGGATAGTTCCGTCTGCCGATAATCTCTTTTCTTGCCTGCTCTAAAAGCTGTTCAATCAAAGGGTTACATTCTTTTTCATCAAACACAACTTTATCGGACTTTTCTCCGGTCACTTCATCCTCTACCTCTTCTATATGAAATTGTTTTAAACGAATTTTTACTTGTTCGACAAGTGTGTATGACATAAGCGATCTCCTACAGATTAAATTTTGCAATCAGAATTTCTTTCAGTTCCGCACCGCTTGTCGCTTGTGCGTTTTCAATTCCCTGCTCTGCGGCAAGTTTTTGCAAGTCTGCGGTACTCATTCTGTTAATTTCGGTCTTTGTATACCCAACGGAAGATACCGGAGAATTACTCTCCGGCATTTTTTCTCCTGCCTTGTACCATTTTCCACCACATTTAATTGTGTGTGTTGCTACCACGCTGGATCACCTCCTACATAACTTTCATTACAACAACGCTGTCCATTCCCTCAAATGTTGGAAGTCCGATCATGGATACTACGCAGTGAGTATTGATTGGATGGTTTGTAGCATATGTGTAAACAGAAATACCGGTTTCTACGATAGAAAGGTTTCCGTCTGTAAGACTTCCGCTTCTTTCTTCCGGTGTCTTTCCAAATACATAGTCACCAAGATAAACTCCGGCACACTGACAAGATACAATTCCTGTTGGAATAAAGTATTTTGTCTGACCGTCAGCCGGATCAACGTATAACTTATCGTATACCTCGATCTCAATTCCATAGCCGCGCAGATATTCAGTTACCTGTGACTGCTGTAAACGAATACCGCCTGTGTATGCAGTAATACCGAGAACCTGTTTCTTTGTGTCCTCTGCCTTTAATACCATTTCCCATGTCTCTGTGTTCATACTGAATCTTGTCAGAGAATATCCGGTTTTCTTAGCAAAGTTACGTCTTGTCTCGATAAGATCATCAAGTGGTGTTGCCGTTGCCGGAGCGTTCCACTTATCGTTTTCACCGGAAATCTCAACAAAGTGATCTTTCTTGTGTGCTACGCCACCGTCAGAAGTGTACTCGACTGTGTACTTCTTCTTTCCGATATTTACATCAATCTTTGGTACACCGTCAGCCGGTGCAAGCAAGCTCCAAATCTGTCTCTCCGGTACGACTCTCGCGCCCTCGATCAGCATCATAGGTTTTTTGCTGATTTCACGAAGTACATCATTCGCAAGAGAAGAGTTCTCCGCGTTTCTGTAATTGTCGTATTCCTGCTCTTCTCTCTCTGTTACCATGTAGGACTCACGATAGAAAGGCATCTCGTTTTGGATATCAGAGAAACCGCCAACATCTCTTAACTCTGCCTGTGCGTCAAAGTTAGATGCTTTCAGAGAAACCGGAAGTCCGCTCTTTCCCTTAATAAATCTAAGGTCAAGGCTCTCCTGCTTTCTTGTACCAAACTTCTGTCTGCCGAGATAAGGTTGAGAACCTAAAGTCTTTTCATAGTTATTCCACATTACACCGAGACTTCTTGCGGTAAATGCTTCTGCTAATGGTAATGCCATAATTTACACCTCTTTCTTTAATCAAAAAAAGTAACTCTTGGGGTTTTGGCTTTTGCCGTTTCCTCAACAGTTACTCCGTTCTTTGTAAGTTTCGCATTGTCGATATCGCCCGCGTAAACGTAAGTTCCCGGTGCATCCCCCATCGTTACGTCAACATCATTAAGCAGATAACCGACACAGCTTTCATCGTTGGATGGGAATGGCGTTCCACCTTTTACGATCTTTTTTCCGTTTGCATCTGCGCCTGTTGCCATTGCCTGCGGAACAATACAAGCGGCTCCCAGATAAGGGAAATGTTTTAAAATACCAAGTTCTTGAGTAAAATCTCTTTCAATAGGCTTACCCATGATTTTTACCTCCTAAATTACATAATGATTTTTTTCTTCTGCGGTAGCTGAATTGCTTCCAAAAGTAATCTTTTCAGCATTCTCGACATCCGCTGTCTTTTCGTTGTCTTTATTTCCGCCAGCCGTGTCACCGCCCGGATTCGTACTGCCATTTGCAATCTCCTGTTCCTTGGCTTGCGCTGCGGCGGTCTCTTTTTCGGACATAATCTTTCCAAGTTCGGCTGTATCAAAGCTTCCATCTTCTTTTACAATTGTTTTTGCTTGTTCTGCGGTTACTTTGAAATCGGTCATAGCCTTTTCACGCAAATCTCTAATAGCATTATTTTTCTTCAATTCTGCAATTTGCTGATTAGCTGTGTCTAATGCCTTATTTGCCTTTTCAAGCTCTGTCAGATTTCCAGCCTGCAATTCGTCAAGCTGTTTCTGTAAACCATCTGCCGTGTCAGCTTTAGCCTTGTAGCCATCGGCTCTTTCTTTCTCTTTCTTTGTTTCGCCATTGACTTGATTCAGATAATTGCTTACCTGTTCATCCGTAGGTTCTGCCACTCCGATAGCAATAAGGTTCTGTTTTGCCTGTTCTCTCGTCATAATTACCTCCGATTCACTACGCTTTTTTACGTTGGTTGCTCAACTTGTGATTTCTCCTATTTCACGCATAGGTGCAAAATTTATAAAATAAAAACAGCCACCAATTACTCGGTGACTGTCTTATCTTTAAATTTATTATTTTGTTTTATGCCACTTGTCGGCACCAGTTGGGGTTTCTAAAGCTCTTTCTGTTGACCACCCTCGTTTTATTCTTGAATATAATACTTTAGGGTCAAATCCTAGATGCTTCGCCCATTCAGAAACTGTTTTTGTTTCTCCTTTGTATGTCAAATACCTCTTACCTGCGTTTGAATTTTTCTTTACTTCGGTAGTCAGTGCCTTTTCTGCTGAATACCCGTTATTCAATCTCCAACGAATAGTTGATTCTGATATTCCTACTTCATCTGCCCATTCTTGTAAGCATTTTGTCTTTCCTTGATATTCAAGAAAGATAGTATTTGTTCTATTATTAGCTTGGATTTTTGCATCTGTAAATCTGCAATTATTTGGCTCATAATTACCATTTACATCTATCCGGTCAATACTTTGTTCTTTTTGGTGTTTATTTTCATCAAAACCATTTTCGTAAGCCCATTTCGCAAAGTTCCTCGCCCCGTCTTTCCCTAACCATTCCTCGCATACTTTAATCCCTCTCCCACCGTATTTCTCATACTTCCCATCATTAGGATTGTAGCACCTTGCTTTCATGCTTTCCCAAGTTTTATAAACTCTTTTACCTGTCAACCCATGTGTAACATGTCTTGCCATTTTCTTATCTGGCATATAATCATCTCCTTTACATGTATTATATCATAGTTGCTAGCAACTTGCAAGTTACTTGACAATTACTTGATGGTAATTTATACTACACAAAAAGAGGTGATAATATGCCGCAAGGAAAAATTTCAGAAAGTAAAGTTAAAACTACAATTGTTATGGAAAAGAAGCTTAAATCTTCTCTTGAGGTTATTGCAAAAGAAGAAATTCGCTCTCTTAACAATCTCATGGTTAGTATTTTAACTGATTATGTAAAAACAAGAACCGATAGGAATTAGCTTGTCGGTTCTTGTTTTTTTGTATTCTCATTTTCTTTTTTTACCATATCTACTGTTTTATACAAAACATCGAAATATGGCTTTGATTGTATAAATACTTTTTCGGCATCTCCCCATAATCCACAAGTAGATACTGCTATTCTTGGATTTATTCCAGCTTTTAACATTTGATCGAGTGCTTGCGTTTTTGTATATAAATTATCAAGAGGACTATGGTTGATTTGAACATCAAAATCTCTTGCCGTAAGCCCTAAATCATGGTCTTTAATTCTTATTACGTTTAATATTACTTTAGCCAATCTCTTTTCCGATGTTTTTATTATCGGGTCTTTTTGTTTAGCCCTGGTTTTAGAGAAGTCCCATCCTGCCCTTAAAGATACCGCCCCCTGTGTATCACCACCAGAATTTTGCGATTCTCTTGTCGGTATAGCAAGAATGGACTGTGCATTATCCCACAAATCATCCTTTGCGACTTGGCACTCTGTCTGGTTCAGCTCTTGTGTCATAATGTCAACATCTGATTTATTCTGCTCATTATTGGATTTTACCGTCAGCGCATGGGAAATCTTCATTTTTTCAAAGGTTTCCGGGTCAATGTCGCAATTTACAAACTTTATCCAAAACTGAACAAACTGCTCAACGCCATCCATTCGGTTTGACTGCATTGTATTGATTGCATCCAATAGTCCGATCACAAGCTCAATATCAGAAATGCGCTCATGGTTGTTCGGGAACTCAACAATCGGGATTCCGCCAAAGCCATGCAGTTTCCAATCTCGAACCTCTCCATTTACAATCTTGCATTCGTAAGAGTCCGTGTAGCAGAGTTTATACATCTGTCCATCGGCATCCTTAAGCTCTTGGATTGCTAAAAGTGGTTCTTCTGTGGATTGGCTGTAGATAACAAACGTATTCATTGGTGTTGGTGCGACAATTCTAAATGGTATATCTCCATTTGCAAACTGCACCGCCTTAAATGACGTTCCGGTTGCTGATTGCCACTCTCCTGCCTTAATGTCCTTTTCCTGCTTATTAGCATCGGTCAGATAATCGTTAAATTCATCAACCGCATTGTTTATACGGTCATCGTCTTTCCTACTAATAAGCTGAATTGGCTCACCGTAAGTCTGTCCAACCTTGAATTGAACAATCTCATAGGCATGGTTTTCAGATACCTTATTGGTTATATCCGCATTCTGCACCTTTGTTCGGTACAATACAGGCTGATCGCCCTTATAGTAGTTCCATAGATACCGAATGACTGTCTTGTTGAAATAAAATGCACCAATGCAGTTTCCGACAACATTTCTGATATTGTCTGCCGTAATCTGTTCTACGTTAGCATATGCAATTTTTCTTCCATATCTGCCTTTTACAAGGTCGTGAAAATACTGTGTGTTCTTCATATAAATAAAACTCCACTACTGCAAGCGCGTTTTGGTATTGGCTTTGTTTCAATCTTGCCTGTTACCACGCGATAAATCACAATATGATTGCATTTTTTACATTTACACGGATGATCTATCGTAGATCTCCCATCATAATGTCCGGCAATTCTTCCGCAATCCGGACAATATATAGTTGCTTTTTCCATAGAAGTCTCTTTCTTGTAAATAAAAAACACCGCCATTTCTGACAGTGCATTTTACGGGTTATATTCTTTTGGGGTTGTAGGATTTTGTTTTTTCTACTCTTTTAGTATACCATGCAAGTTTTAGGAAATGTTGTGAAAGAGTGTGAACTATTGTGCACTTTTATGCACTCTTTTCAGAGTAAAGCTGTCCATAACGCCTTTCGAACTCCTGTAATGCTCTTTTTCTAAGTTTCATAATGTTCCTGTAGGAATATTTCATCTCAACGGAAATCAGGTTCCAATCTTTTCCATTGACGTAATGTGATGAAAGCACGATATATACATCTGTATTATCCATACTGTCAATTTGCGATATGATAATCCGTCTTTTATCAACCAATTCATCTACAAGCGTCTGAACCTCATTCTGCAAATCAACAATCTTCGATACCGCGCTCCCCATTTTGTCGGGATTGCCGGATGATTGCACATCCACCTCTTTCGGGGATATGGATATAGAAGTTGCCATATCGGATAGCTTCTTGATTTCTTCCAGCTTATTTGCAATCGCATGGTCAATTCTGCTTATCTGTGAAAGATATTTGTCTGTTGTCATATCCTAATACCTCCTAAATGGGTTTACTGCCGCTTCTACTTTTGCTTGTGTTCCGCTTCGCATCTCGTTCTCAAACAAGGCAACTGAATCCGGTGCATCATCATGCTTTACCTTTCCGCTTCTTGTCATGGTCGTAAGTTCTTTCATAAACTTGTAATATTGACTCTGCCTGTCCATTTTCTTGAAATCGCGGAAATAATAATCACGAATGATATTATCTCTCGCATTTTCCATTCGAGTTATTTTGTTTGAACAATTAAACTTGAACCGTGCGCTGCATCTTCCACCTTGTTTTTTCACAATTTCCATTACATCGCGACCAAAATATTCTCCGGCACTGTTACTCTCAAATGTAACCGTCTTTACGTTGTGCTTAATAAGCATATTTGCGCATTCCGGCTTGGTAAACTGTGTTCCGGCATTGTCAAACACTACATCTACGATATAAACCTCGTTGCCGTACACATAGCCAATCGGCATTGAGCAGCTATCTTCTCCCTTATCTGCGCTATCACAAGCCGCCATAATTGCATCTGGTTCTCGATCAACAGGAAGTTCCTCAAAATAATTAAGCTCATTCTCCGCAAACATTCGCCCTTTTGCTTCAAATGGTTCTTGTTGGAACTCTGCCGCCCACGTTTCTTCCGAAACAAGTTTTCTTTCCTTTTGGTAGTAAACGGTTGTGAATATTTTCCGCAATCCCTTTTTATCTTTTCGATAAATCTCCCAATTGCTTTCATCTGTGATTGGGTCAAGTGCCGGAATCGCAACTTCTTTCCATCTCCACTCCAATTCATCAGCTTTATTTTGTAAAGCCGTAATCGGGTCATACAAGCTGTATTTCGTTCCCTGTATGATAATAGGTGTTCCCTCTAATCGTCTACCAAGAACATCGTCTGTTACTTTCTCGCAAAGAAACTCTAATCTATCTCTATTTCGTGCCTCCTCATGGTTTTTAACGCAGTCATCAATATAGACAAGTACATTTGCTTCGGTACATCCTACGATTGCACCATCGATAGGTCTACAGGTAAATGTTGGGAAAATATTCTTGCTCTTAAGGTCGATTGATAGATTTTCAGCACTTTTATAGTCCTTTTCGCCTATCTTTGTTGCTTCTGGAAAAACACTTAAGAATCTGTTGTACGTGCTTTCTGTTTCAAAGCCTTGCAATAAGCCGCCATAAAATCGCTTAACAAGTCCTTCGCCTTTTCCGACACCGAATATACTTCCGTCTGGGTCGCGTCCGCCCATCATCTGCGCCAATTTCAGACCGCCTGTTGTTTTTCCTGTCCTTTTCGGTTGCGATACAGACAGAAAATCCAATTTTCCATCGTAAATTTCCTGGTATGCTCCGACTACAGGTTGTAGCACTTTTCTTCTTGGGAAATAAAATCTTTTCCACGGATCCTTTTCATCAATTTCAATGTAATAAAAAAAGCTGTCCACAAGGTAGGCTGATTCATACATCAAAACATCGTAGAATTGTTGAAGCACCTTGTATGTCGTATCATGTTCCGCAGCATACACTTCTAAGTCTGCAACTCTGCCGCCTGTATATTGCTTGACATAGCTTGCTATAAGTTGCTTTGCCCTTGCGGATATTTTCAATCCATAATCAACATCATGTTCTGTCCTTAAGGCAACCGCTACGGCTTGTATGTATGCATCTATTACCTGTTCATCAACGCCTTTTCTCTGTATGTAGTTTTCATATCCATTTACTGCATTGATTAACTGCTTTGAAGCCAAATAAAAAGCACCTCCGCAAAAAGCAGAAGTGCCTTGACCTCTGCCTATAATTTTTCTAGGTTAGCGACTAACTCCATTTGTTAGCCGGTAATATGCGTAGTCGGTAGTAAAAGCTATTCTTAGCACACCAATATTGTACGCACCTCTTAGTGTTTCGGAAATTATTTAAAGACTATTTTCTTGGTCTGATTATCTATCTAATTCATCAATTCTGTTTTCAAGTACATTTATGCACTCTCTTATTTTCTTATCATCCGAAGGAAACTTCGGTTTCCTATGCTCTATTCTCCATCATATAATTTCACTGTTCCATCTGAATTATAGATAGGCGTGATTCCAAATTGATAACCACTCCATTTTACAAAATACATTACTTTTGTATTTTTATCATAGAGAACTTCGGTATTATAGTAATCGTCTTTATAAATTGTCACTAAATCTATATATTTATTTGCAAAGTAACTACTTTCAGGTTCAATATTACCTTTTGTACATCCGGTCATTCCCAAGCACAATGTCAATCCTAATACAATTGCTATAATTTTCTTCTTCATAAAATCTCCTTTCGTCACAAACAAGTGTCGGATTTTTCTAATCTATCCGCTGTTCTTGACATTTCAATCACTGTTCCGTTTTCATCCTTTGTTGCAATGCAAACTTCCGAAGCAAACGTTCTTATCTGACTACCAAGCCTTATTTCTGTTTCATCATCTTTAAAATTGTAGCATTTTCGCATTTCTTCAATGCAGTTATTCATCTCTGATATTTTCATAATCTTACTCCCTAAATCCTTGCAACTACGTGTTCTTTTGCAATTTCTTCTTTTTCCGGGTCGTAAATAACCGAACCGTTTTTATCAGTCTTATTCTTATCAAATTCGCAAGAAACTTTTACACTTGGGTATCTCAATGGCTTGCAGTCAGCATGGAAATCAAGATTATACACTCCCTTTTGCCATTTTCCGTTAGCATAAATCTTTGTGTAACCGCCTTTTCTGGTTTTGATTATGATTTTTGAACGTGTTTTCTTCATTTATTCCCCCAATAATAAGTTTTAATTCAATATCTAATTCCCTTACAAGCGTCATGAGTCGCCCGAACTTCAAGCCATAACTCGCAATGCCCTTTAGCAATTCCTCTCGCCTGTTTTATGATGTCAAAATATGACATATTAAACTCTTTTTTGTGTTTAAGAAAATGCTTGATATAAAAAAGCATCTCTTTTTCGTACAATTTTCTGGTATTATGTTTTACCCTGTTGTCAAAAATAAGGCAATGTATTCTCTCCATCATTTCCAATACACCTTGAACCCTTTCTTTTTATACTCCTCTACTGCTTTCTTAAGGCTCATATCGTCCTCATACTTTTCATTCAGCATAATCACCACATTGCCTTTTTCGATGCCGTATATGTTGCAATTTGCAAGTTTCTTAGTCGTTCCAAGGATAGCTTTTGCCTGCTTGCGGCTCATTTCATAGGTTTTGGCTCCCATATTAACTGTCATTTCTCATAAACCTCCTTGTTTCCTCAATTATTTTAGAGTCTCTAGCGGAAGTCATTTCAATATGGCTTTGTGGCAGTCTGCCAAACTTTTCCAAAGCATATTTTTCTACCACTTCTCTTGAAATATCTATTCCAAAATTTATCATCACTTCTTTAGATGTCGGTTGATACTCTGATAAGGGATTGTCAATGTTATTCATTCTTCATAAACCTCTCAAAATCTTTCCTACACTTAGGGCATAAGTCATATGTACGACCAAACGGAAATAATATGTTTGAATGAATCTCTTTGATTTCTCCCCTTACGTTTCCATCTTCAAAAATGGGACTTGGAGTAAAATAATCACCAATCGGCATAAATTCAAATTCACTTATTGGTTTTACTTTTATTTCTTCGCCGCACCTATCGCAAGTGCGCCATTCTTTTTGATGTTTCATATAAATCCCTCACTTATCAAATAAAAATCCGTTATTGACCATTCTGTGTTGTTTGAATAGTGTTTTCACACTGGGAGTCCGTGTCTTTTTCATAAAATCTGCACTCTTTAGGGCATATAACTGGGTAAACAAAATAACACTTGCTTTTCTCATTCACGCATGTGTAAGTCGCGCCAAGCATTCCGCAACTTAACATTTCGCAATATTTACAATCTGTAGGTTTCTGAAAAAGTATATTTTGTAATAATTTATTCATTCTTCCACCAGCTTTCTACCGCAGATAGGGCAATAATTGATTTTTATATATCCAAGACAACCGCTGTCTCCTGTGTCGATTAACAAGCCAAATCCATTTTCGTCTTTGAAAATAAAATCTCCTCCAGCGTATCTTTTTTCGTAATATTCATCATTATCCATTGCTATGTTTTTGCAAAAATCACACATATTACACCTCAATCAAAGTAAATTTTCTTATTTTTTTTGGAATCTCACGATGCAAAATACCATCTTTATCAAAATATGGTTCGCTATTTAATAACTGCTTGCGTTCTACATTTCCTAGATACACTCTACTTGTTCTTCCGCCAATCGTGATTTCCCCGAAGAACATTTCCCCTATTTCAGCCTCGAATCCACTTACATCATATGGAGTTTTGCAATAAGGACACACCTTTTTATCGGTTTCAATCGGTGCGCCACAATTCACGCAGTTTGTCATATTTTTTACCCCAATCATAGCAAAAATCGGAATCCTCGTGAGATTCCGTGTCTTTTGTTTGATATAAATATTCCGCAAGCGCAGTGTGCAGGATTCGAACCTACAAGGCGAAAAACGCCCGACCGGATAGCAATCGGCTCCAATACCATTATGGGAACACTGCAAAATTGACAAGATGCACTTGATCAAAGGCTACCAAACGCATAGGGATATTTTCAAGTGTCCTGTCTGAACTGCTTTTGTTGTACTTCCTACTCGCAGCCTGTTTGTTGTGCGTTTCTTTTATAACCACTCGCATACTCCTGTTAAAGAATACGCAAGACCTATCGTTGGGATTGCAGGAATCGAACCCGCGACAACCCGGATATAAGCCGTGTCTTCTGCCACTGAATTAAATCCCAATACAGTGATCGGTACGAGATTTGAACTCGTGTTACCACCGTGAAAGGGTGGTGTCTTACCGCTCGACTAACCGATCATAACCGCCACGAGACGGTTAGCAATATGTTTTACGTGCTATGCGTTACACGATCATGCGCCGCCCTTAACAGAAAGCGTCCTAGTTGGTGAAAGGAGAACCCAATGCCTGAAACTCTCAGCCAATTGTTAAAGTACGTATGGAAAACATACGTGGCTACATGAAACGTCAACATGCAACCAATTAGGCTACCGGGATTCGAACCCGGAATACAGGAATCAAAATCCTGTGCCTTACCGCTTGGCGATAGCCCAATGTTGCATTCGTCCGCAAACGTAATTCAAAGCCTAACGCCGATAGATCAATTATTCAGCCAGGAACTATCGCTTGCGGACTTAAGCTATACCGGATGCTCCGATTTCTCGCTCTGGTGTTCGGCGTCACTATCCAGATTGAGTAAATCTCCGGTGCTGTCCGGTTCCTTTGATTTTGTTATATGTATTCTTTCGACCACGCTCAAAATTGGCGGCAGAAAGTAAATACCAAATATTGGATCATAAATTGCCATGTTGTTATCTCCAAATGACCATAATATTCATAGCAAAAATCGCGTATGAAAGCAAATACCCCATTGCGTTTGAATTGTCTGTCTGCTTTACCTGTCCTCCCATAAGTCCAAGTATTACAAGGGCATCTATCGCCGTAGCGATTATATTTAAAATCATATCAATATCCCCCATATTCAAAACTGTGTTCCTGTTTGAATCGTTCCATTTCATTCACGCTCATACCGAAAAGTCCGGCAGATTCATCAGAATTCGTATGTTCGAAATACTCGCCCTGTTGTGGAAACATGAACCGGAACATAGCGTAATTTGCAACATCACACAGGTATTCAAGGTTTCCTGTCTCTTCAAACTTGGCAAGGCACATTTTCAAACTTTCGATTGCATCCACATTCCCGTTTGCGAAATTCATTCTTGCCGGTCCGTATTTGTAATACGACTGTTCAATCAAACCTTTGCGCTTTTCATCAAAAGCTGTGGAATACTCGGTTTTCATCAATGTTTCATTCATTTCCGTTTCCCCTGTTTCTGTTCCCAGAAATCGCATGAATGGTCGTATTCTACAAAATCAGCAACATAATCGCTTTCATCATTCACGCAAACATAGCCGTTTGTTTTGTCGTATGAGCCATATTTACATGTGCCGCAACATTCTTTACGTCCTGTCATTACACATCGCCCTCCGCTCTGTGGTTTGCTCTTTCAATGTCAAAGCCTTCCGGGTAACGCGCCTTAAGCTTGTCTACATTCATTTGCATTATTTCATCAAGGCTCCAGCCGAAGGATTCGCAAAGCATTGCAAGATACCAACAAATATCGCCAGCTTCTTTCTTTGCGTGGTCAATATCAAGCTGCTTCTCATGGAAAATCCATTTTTTGATTATGTCGTTGAATTCTCCAACTTCACCGGATAGTCCAAGGCAAGCATTAAAGATGCCGCCAAAATCAAGATGCTGTTCGTCTTCTGAAATCAAATTTTTCTGTATCAGATATTTCATATCGCACATTAACATATTTTCAAGCATTCTGTTTGTTGCTTTGCGATCGTTTGTCCGCATGGCTAATGACTGATACTCATTTCCGGTCATATATCATTCTCCTGTCCGAAACACTCTTTTTATTTTTAAAAATTTTTTTGGAAATGTAGTTGCGATTCGCAACGTGAAAGTGAATTGTTATAAATTTATTATAGCCTATTTACGGTGAAAGTCAATGGGTGTTGTTGTAAGTGGCTTTTTATTTTTTGAGGTATTTAAGGGACTTAGTAGCCGCCCGGTGGTCTTTCTGTCAGACTCCCTCCCCCATGTATTCAGGACCATTGTTTGTGCTGCTTTGCTTGGTTCGTTTGCTTTGCTAGAATTGTTTATCATTCTCAAACACTTAGCACAATTCTATATGCCCTAGGTATAACTATTCGCTTAACTCCACTTTTCCGAATAGTTCACGAATAGTTAAAACGCTACAACCCTTGATATTACTACGTTTGTGAATTGTAGAATAATCACACACAATTTAAACTGTATTATTTACCTCTGCATCTGTAAATTGTGTATCGATTGCATGCAATTCTTGGCTCTTTTTCTCGTCCAATCTTGGCAGCTCCTGCGCTGTAATTGCCCTTCTTTGGGTGGCGTTATCTCCAATTCCGGGCTGATTCATGCCGAATTCGTTATTTCCCACGAACATAGTACCCACTGGACTGTTGGAGTCATACGCTCTATCGAGTATGCAATCCTTGCGAGATCGTTGTAATTTTTGCCAAATCTTAAAAGCCAACGAACTTGATTCCTCATCTTTCCACAGGTCAAATGTTGTTGTAGGTATATTACAAAAATAACTGAATGCCACTGTACTTACCAGCTTACTGTAGACATTGGATATATATATATAATAATCACACAGCTTATATAATACCTCTCTATCATACCTATTGCAGTTAGTCGGTATAGTTGCATTACCAAGAGGTTTTAGACTCTTGTCTTTTAGTACCGATGTATCCGGGAATAAATGCATTCCAACATACTGCATAACAGCTTTCCACTGTCTTTGCCCTGCTTTTAACAAATCTTCGATGTGAAATTCTATACAAGCGTTGTCTATTAAATCCCGTACAGTTGATGTGTATATCTGTACTGTACCTAGGTCCACTATAAGGGTTGTAAGATCTACATTCTCTACACTCTTTACATCCTGCATATACTTTTCGCACCTCCAATCCGTTTTATTTCTCTCTGCTTTTGGTATACACTATTTTCGGGCTTAAAGTCAAGGCTTAATTTTTTACAGTGGTATTATATACTTACGCCGCGCGCGCATGCGGATATACACTTGCTATACATCTATAGGCTTTGTATATTGTGTATTTTAATCTCTTTCAAAGAGAACGAGAGAACTATATTCTTTCTCTTACTCTTACTCTTTCTCTTATCGGACATCATGAGGACATAAATAGGACAATGTCCTCGCCTTGCGGCTATATATCGACCTATTATAACTAAGTCTATCGTTGTTTATAAAAATTTAAGAAAAGTTTTATAGTTTGTTTACTGTTTTTCGGAGATTTTGTAAGATATGCCCGGACGCGTTGTTGATTTTTGGATATGGCAAAAAAGAAAAAGGCAGCCGGAAAAACTGCCCTTTGTTTGCGAATTATAAAACATATTGGATAAAGTACGGCTTTCCGCCAATCTCGACAACTCCCCAATCCTGCGCCGGCTCTTTGGTGTCGATCATGTTCTTGATTGCTTCTCGTTCCCCTTTCTTGACTTTCGCCTTTGCTCTATTCCTTTGATCTGTCATTATAATAGCACACGTTTATCACTTTTACAAGTGATATTTTAAAAATTTTAAATTTTCTTTTTCTGCTCCAATTCCTCCGGTGTCTCTACATATATAAATATGTCTTTTGGCTGCATATCCAAGATTAAGCAAAGGCTGTTTAAAGACTTTGCACTTATATTGGTATCCTCATTTTTTATTTTTTTTAACGTCTCTTGGCTAAGTAATCTCGTAGTTTTAGCCTTATACATATTAAAACCGGCACGCTCCAGCGCGTCCCCTACATTAAACTTGTATTTTAGCATTGTTTGTTATCCCTCCTTAATGTGATCTTATAAATCTACTATATAATAAGATGTTTTTAAAGTCAACAAAAATATTACTAAAAAAAGTGATAAAAGGTATTGACTATCACTATGCAAAGTGATATTATAATGGCAACAAGAGAACAGAATAAACGAAAGCGAGGAAAACAACATGAAAATAGTAAAAATTGAAAACAACAAAATTTATAGCACTTCTACACTTTGTGACAGAAACGACACTTTTGAAATCGTGGAAAAAATCCCGGTTGGCTTTTTCGTCTGGAATATCGGTGAAAACATGGGAACGCATGAATATATTCCGGTTTGTGAAGATTTACGCCCAGAAGACAAAGATAATTACGAAATTAACACGGCAACGCTTAAAGCCGTAAAAGTTGCACCGGATGAATGGGAAAAACTCAACAAAGCGACATCTTGTGGAGTTGGAAACCTTAAGCAAGCAGAAAAAGCCCTAAAGAGCAAACGCCACGGCTACACGTCCGACAGAAAAAGAGCTGCCGCAGAACTCACAATTGAAATTTTCCGCAGAATTTGCGAATAGTCGAAACCGCCGCCCGGCGGTCTGTAGGAACTGCCCCACCTGCACTGATGAGACAGGGCACACAATGAAAGGATGGTAGATATTATGAAAACAATTAAATTAAATGATGAAATTTTTAAAGAATTTCACATCATCAAAAAATCAGAATATGACAAGATATGTGAAGATTATAAAAGCACTGCTATTTTCGACAAGAAAATAAAATGCGCTTTTCTTCCCGGATACGGAACAACATTATTCTTTGAAAACATCCAGTTTGTAATTATAAACGACAATGAACCAACAAAAAAATATGCGATTTGGAGAAATCACAATGTTATAGGCTATTGCGATATAACAGAAAAAGCCGCAAAACACGCAAACGGCGCAAGTAATGCAAAGTTTTTCTTTGGTTTTGACAGAGTTACAAATCCAGAAAAATATTAGTACTCTTCCCCACTGCTGGTGGCGCAGGTTCATGACCTAGGGGCGGAATTTCTGCAATAACGAAACGGAAACGGCGTAATACGCGCCATTTTTCGCGTGCTTGGTGCATCCGTTCCGGTTCGATTCCGGGAACGCGGACTACATGGAAACTGATTTCCATGCGCAAATTGACAAATAAACACAAATTAAGGAGGTATAAGTGTATGACCTACGATATTAAAGCCGATCACAACGGGCAAGCCGTGCGCCGGGTGGCGTATGGGGATATGCAAGCATGGTTAATTATAAACCAATTATCGCGTGACGGATGCAAAAATATCTGCATGAGTGAACGCGGAACGTCTGGAGGTTGGAAAGATGGGAAAATATGAATATATCGGTAAAAGGGAGATTTTGCGCCGGGTGTCTGCCCTTGGCTATCCGATGACATCCGGCAAACTTTACAACTATTCAAGATTTGAAGGCGTGGAGTGGCTAGAATCGCCAGAATTAAAAATAACCGCCCAGCGTGGCGGTGACTGGTTGCAGATTACACAGACAACCTACAACGCAATCACAGAAGAGCCAGAGCATACAACGCAGACATACTGCAGTTACAGCGACGACGGTTACAAAGAAAGCTATTGACTTGTTGTTTCTGTTATGATAGCCTCTAAATGTATATGTATTATTCCCAATAACCCATATACGATTATGTTTAGCGGTGCACCACCCCTCAAACCATGGCGCACCGCATCAATCTATTAAAGTTACACATCTTGAGATAATTGCACGTTTGTTACACGTTTTTGGAAATCCGTGAAAATGGAATCTCGACCCTAAAACGCTACCCCAGGGGGGGTACAAAAAAATTACGAAATATTTTTTGGGGCGCGGGAAAAATTTTCTTTCATCAAAAACCCGCCTAACTGGCGGGTTTTCTTATTTCTTCTCTTTCATTACAATTTCTAAATCAAGCCCCAATGCATCCGCAATCTGCCGCATTTCCTTTTCTGAAAAGTTGTCACGTTTCATTTTTTGCGAAAGATTTTGTGAGCTGGTGTCAATAAGTCTTGCTAGATCGGTCACTCTTAATTCCTTTTCAATAAGCGTATGTTTTACGATTTTTGCAAACAATGTACCGCCTCCTCTCTCTTGACGTGTTTCAATAATATCATAAATAAATTTATTATTCAATTATTTAATTACAAACAATACTTGACAATCACAAAATAAACCGTATAATGTAATTAAAGAGTTACAACAGTAATTGATAAGTTACAGAAAGGGGCACAAATATGGCACAAATAGAACAAACCATCACTACTTTAGAGATTGCAGAAATGATGGAAATGCGTCACGACAGAGTTTTAAGAAAATTGGAAGGACAGGATGTAAAGGGAAAACATACTGAAGGAATCATTGAAATTTTGACTCACCACAATTTAGGTGCGAGTGATTATTTCATTCCATCTACCTACAAAGATGAATCCGGAAAAGAAAACAAGTGCTACAAAGTAACCAAGTTAGGATGTGATTTTCTTGCGAACAAATTCAACGGAGAAAAAGGCATCGTATTTACTGCCCGATACGTGAAACGTTTTACCGACATGGAGAAAGCCATAAAGAAACCACAGGCGGCATTGCCGAAAATGATGACCCATTTGCAGATTGTTACATTGCAAAACAGCAATTGGACGCATCACGCGGAGCGTGGTTCAGAAAAAATAATTGGAAATTAAAAATTATCATGGAACAGTTTGGGTGGACGAGAAAATTTTTATATCACAAGATTCTCGTGGAGCTATCTGACATTTACGGCTTAGAACTTGAAGAAAAGTTCTACGTGCAGAGGTTTGGCTATAGACCAGAGTACAAATTGGACTTGTTGGATGGCAGTAAAAGTCTTGCCAGACTTGCGACAGGATATATCAACTATTTATTAACAGAAGAAGGAGACTACTAAAATGGATGAATTTATTAAAATTGTATGTTCAAGTCAGCTTGACAATGAAACCGGAAATGCCTTTGTTGAATACTTCTCACCCTTAACAGAGAAGCTAAAAGGGTTATTAAGTGAAAATTTATATTCAGAGTTCGAGGAACTGCTTTTTAGTTGCTGTGCAAAGAATAATGATTTTTACATGACGGAAGGCGCAAAACTCGCTATAGAAATAATGAAAGGTTCTTACATTCCGAAAGTCTGACACAATTCCGGCGGCGATTCAAACCGCCGGATTTATTTTTGCCCTAGCGCAACGAAATTTTCTTTCGTGAAAATCAAAGACCGCGCCGAATAATCGCTTTTGCTCAACTCTTCTATCAGCTTTTCCCTAGTCATTTCCGGATTCGTCCGGTGCACGTACTGTAAGAGTTCTGAAATTTTATCCATTATGCAACCTCCATAAGTTCAATCAACAGTCTGTCTGCTATTTCAAATACTTCTCTTCCGTATGTAGCCAAGAAGTCTGATACAATTTCCTCTGTATCAATATCCATGTATACGTTATACGAAAGACAGAACGCATGACATAATTCGTGGCATAACACGCGGTCAATGAATCTTCCGCGTAGATCATCCGCAAGATATATCGTTTTCGTGTCCCTGTCGGTCATGCCTACCGTTCTGCTTCCATCACTTCTCTGTAGCATATCACTGTAACGCGATACTTTGACCAAATTCCAAATTTCATTGTTTATCGTGAACAATTTACCACCTCACAAACAAAGAGGGCAAAATGCCCTCTCTATTACATTTTTGTTACAAGCGTAGTCAGTTTTGTCTTGGTCAACTGTTTCTCTTCCGGGGACATACCGGAAAACAGTTCGGTCACATCTTCCGAAAGAGATTTCATGTACTTTTCGAGTTCTTTCATCTTTGCGTCCTTATCTTCCGGTGAATTTCCGTTATGCATTTCCTTTGTCTCCATGTAACTTCTCCGGCTCATACCGGCTCTGCCCTCTCTTGCATCGTGAGTACCGGTACTCATGCCGTTATTTCCGCTCATAGGCTCTGAATAATACATCTTTCCCATACTCATTCGGTCAAGGTCTCTCATTCGGTCGTATTCCGGCATATTTTCCCATTCGTGGTAATCTTCCGGCATCTGATGATAATATGGAGGTTCTACATATCCTCTGCGTGTTCCGCGTCCTTTCGGTGCGAATCTGCCATTTGAGTACCGGTACTCATTGTAGTATCTTCTTCCCGGATAATCTCCAAATTCTTCCACCATGCGCATGATTTCTTCATCTTCAGACTTTTTCATTGCTTCAACAATGTTATAGTCTTTGTCAAAGCATACGATGTTCTTTGCAATCTCCGTCCAATCCTTGAGATCATCAAGGTTTTGTCCCTCAAAATTCTCAATTCCAATGCCGTCAACGTGGGCTTTCACGCAATCCATAATCTGTTTCGCAAACTTATGCATAATATCAAGCCTCCCTTACTGCAATCAAATTACTGTTCTGAACCTCGATAGCCTGCGTGGATGTATTCTGCACGGCTACGGTACTGCAACAGCCACAAGGTACATCCACGTATGCTTGAGCTGAAACGTTAAATAAATTTTGTACTGCTGCCGGTGTTACAATCATTCGTGTTGACTGTAAAGGCTCTCCGTCTACTGCAATGGCAAGCGAAATAGCTCCAACTGTACCGCCTGTAGGTATCTGAATGTTGCCGGAATACGATACCAAAAATCTTGCTTTGCACTGATTAGTGATACCTCTTAACTTGATAATTCCGCTTCCCTGTCTGTGGACTATACATTTGCTACCGCATACTGGTGTTTCTGTAAATGCAACATCTTCTCCAGTGGCAACTGTTTGTAATGCAATTCCTGTTATTTCCATTATCTTTACCTCTCTTTCATAAAAAATAAGGGCAAACATTATAGTCTGCCCTTGGGTTATAAGTAATACTGCATAGCAGACATAATCTTGTATTCAGCTCTTCGAGTGGAAACTCGAAAGAAACTCGAAAGAACTCGATTAAGATACTCAATTATTCAGTTTTAGCAGCCACATCCTGTATTGCAACCACATCCATAAGCATAAGCGTTAGGATTAGGCACAACATATGCCGGAATAGCAGACGGATTTACTGCATTGATAATCTGCTGTGTCTGAGCTGCCATCTGAGTTGTAAGTAATGCACTCTGACGATCCTGTGAAGCCGCTCTGCGAAGGTCATTATTTTCTGCCTGTAAGCTAGAGATTTTCTCATTGCAGAGATAATCAAGAATAGCGCGTGTTCCTGCATTCTGACTGTCGATAATGTCTCTCGTGTTGCTGTTCATGGTGTTCTGCAACGCGCAAGTGTTAGTTGCCATGTTGTAGTTTACGCCTTGGATAGCTTCTCTTGTTTCACAGCAACAGTTTGCAAGCTGTGACTGTAATGCGTTTGTATTCTGCATATTAGCGACTGTATCAGCGTTGATAGCCTGCTGAATTCCGAATCCGGTCTGCAAAATGTTTGTGTTGATGCCGTTCATGCCTGTTTGCACTGCATAGAATCCGTCACAAAGTCCGTTTGTAATGCCGTCAAGTTTTGACACAACCGCCTGATTATCAAATCCGCGCTGGATTTCGCTTCCGACACCACCATTCATTCCGTTTCCTCCGAATCCGTTACCGAATCCGCCCCATCCGAAGATGGCGAAGATAACGATAATGAACCATAACCATGAGCCTTCTGCGCCCCATCCATTGTTATTTCCGTTTCCGTCAATGTTCGCAACAAGTGGAACGGATGCACAATTACCTGTGTTAAACATAGAATTTACCTCCATAATTCATTTTTTATATACATAATCTTGCAAGAATTAGTATCACATTCCTAATTGGCTTTTAAACGACTCAAAAGCCTTATCTGCGTCAATTCCCTTTTCTTTGCACAAATTCCTAGCCATCTGTTCGATGCCCTTGGAATCTCCCTTTTGTGCCATTTGCATAGCATTGCGCGCCATAGGGTTGTTCATTACGCTGTTATTCCCCATCATTTGTTGCAAAAACTGCTGTGGGTTTTTCATTCCCTGTAACATCTGCATAGGATTCATTAAGACTCACTCTCCTTTTGTGTTCGTGAAGATTTTCTTTGCGTTTGCGAAGATAACTTATCTTCCAACTCTTCCATCTTTCCAAACAAGCAATCCAATTTGTCAGTAATAGCCTTTGTCGCATCATCAGACAGCCCTATTTCGATTTTTTTATCGTCACTCGAAGAATCTGCCATCTGCTCATTAAAAGGCTTGTAAACGGTCTTTCTTATTGTTCCATTGGCATCCCATTGTTTCGCAACGATTGCGCTCATGTCTTGCATCGGAAAAAACGCAACACTTCCATCCATAGGCACATCATTTGCCATGATTGCTGATTCCGACTGCACCACTTTTCCTTGGATTCCAAGAAACTGCGGTTGCATCTGCGGAATCTGTGGCTCTGGCTGTTGAAACCTCTGCATTGGGTTATACTGATAAGCGGCATAGCTTGGGTTTGGGTTAAATGCCATATTCTGATTTTGCATCTGATACATTCTCTTCCTCCAATACTTCCTTGATTGCGTGAATCATTGCTGACTGATACACGAGCGGAACCTTTGACACATCTTCTCTTGTTAAGATTTTTTCAAGAATTTCATCTGTAAATAACATTCCGTATCCCTCCTATGCTTATATTTTTGCATAAAAAAATACGGTTCTTCCGCAAAAAATAAGCAGAAAAACCGCATAAAAAAAGAACGCCCAAAGCGTTCCAAGTCTACCATTTTCAGAAAAGAATCTAAAGCACTTGCGCAGACTCCTTTCTTTTGTGTTCAGTTTTTGAGTACCATTTTGAGTACCAAAGTTTTTAAGACGCCGCAAACACAGTGTTTACGCGACTTTTAAAACAGTCCGTACGGGAATCGAACCCTAAAGTAATTGCCTTGAAACGACTTAAAATAGCCATTCTTTCAATTTTTCTTTGAGTACCTTTGAGTACCAGAGACTCATAATGCTTCAATCAAGTCAAGTTCCTGTCTCTTTTCCTCAATTCCGGTACGATCAAAATAATAATGATCTTTTGTGCAACTAATGTCTGTATGCCCCATAGTATCAAGAATTGTGGACTCTTTCACTTTTCCGTCAAGAAGAATGCTTCCGTATGTCTTTCGAATTTTGTGCGGAGATTTCACTTTCATTCGCAGTTCATGTTCGCAGATATACCGCAAACGTTCACGAAAGTTGTAGGATTTCAGCCTTTCTCCGTCTCTCTCGAATAGATATTCCCCGAAGGGATTTCTCTTTCGTACTTCATCAAGAATCCATTTGTACTTATCCGGCAATATGGCAAATCGCAATCCGGCTTCTGATTTTGGAAAATCTTTGACTTCATAGTGAAAACCATCATCATCCCGGTAACGAGTCTCTGTAGAATTGATTGCAACCGTGTAATTTTCAACGTCTTTCCGCTTTAATGCCGACAATTCCCCGACACGGACTCCTGTCTTGAACATGAATAGCAATCCAAGATTCACGATATCCAAGTGATTCCTTAAGTACATCTCCATTCGTTCCTTTTCATCCGGCATATATACTTGGTCTTTTGCTTGTCGAACTACGTGCTTAAACGCTTTTGGCGATATATCCATATCTTTCAGCGTGTATGTAATGGAAAACTTGACATACTTCTTTCGCTTGGCATACTTGAAAATTCCATAGATAAGTGTCCGGAAGTTCGAAAATGCCTTGGAAGTCATGTCGAAATCATGAATGCTGTTTCGTATAAACGTTTCAAGATCGCATTCATCTACGCTTTTAATCCTCTTATCCTTTATGCCGTCAAAGTATCTCTGAAAGTCCATTAAGTATCTGTCATAGGTTGCCCTGCTAATTTCTTCAAGTTCCAGCTTTTGTGAAATCCAACGGTTGAAGATTTCCTCTACTGTAGGGTCATCCTCTTTCTCTTTCCAATAATCAATAATCTTCTGCTCGACCGCTTCTCTGCGCTTTGCCTTGATTTTCCGTCTGCCTTTTACTTCATCCGGCAGATATGAGTACCAGTTCTCATCCTTTCCTTGATAGATTTTATAGGGGTTTTTGTTGAGTAATTTTTCTCTCTTTTGCATAGTGACTTGTTTCTGCACAAGTGCTATGTCGAGAATACCACTATCAACGGCATATTTCAACAGTTCTTTTTCATCCAATCAAATACCCCCGTTCTTTCTATTTTATCTTTTATATCTCTCACTCTGTACTCTATCGTTCTTAGTGATAGATTTTCTTTTGTGGATATTTGCTTTTGTGAAAAACCACGGCAGAGAAGAGAGAAAATCCTCTCCTCTTCTTCCGTGAAATTGGCATTTTCTTTGATTTGTTCAAGTTCTGGCTTAATGAATTTTGTAAATTTCATAAGCCATTTCTCCTTATTTTATTGGTTGATATTTAAGTTTTTAAACATAGCACACATAACATCTACGACAATACTGTTTCCGAATTGCTTATACAACTGCGTATTACTGTTTACTGCTGCCATTTTTTCAATATCTTCATCAGATACACCCATCAGCCGTCCGCACTCTCTCGGTGTTAGCTTTCTGATACGATATTGTGTAGCAATATGGCTATTTGCATATACGTGTGTGCCAGCTACAAGATTAGCAGATATGCCGTTATCAGAAACAACTGTACCGCATTGGGATCCATTACTTGATATTTGACCGACCTTTTCAATTCTAACAACTTCTTGGTTTTGCGCGGTTAATGTAGGGCAAGTATTGCCTTTGTCTTGCACCCTTCCTCTTCTTGTTTTGCTGTTAGGATAGCTTGCGTCAAAGCAACCGCCTATTTCGCATTCAATAGAGCCGTCCTTTGTGGCTTGTCTAATTTTTACGTTTTCAAGCACCAAATTGTCTTTCTGCACACTCGTTAAGCAATTACTTGTACCTTGCATATTTACTTCTAATCTCTGCTCTGTCGGGCTTTCCACAGTTCTATCTGACGGATTATCGGGATTTCTGCCACACATAGCAACTATTGTGTTATCCATTTGTCCTATTACCTTTACATCTGCCATTACTTCAATCACTCCACTACTTGTTTTATTGGCTCTTAGGGTAGGACAAATCCCCCCCTAAGTACCTTTTCGCCACCGAATTTTTCACTTTCAAAAAGCACTATTCCGATAGCGTCTGTTAATTTTTCCATTCAATCACTCCATTGCTTCCATAATTATCAAGGCCTTTATAATCTCTTGCCCTAAGAGTTACGGCTACATCAATCTGTTTGTCTGCCGTCTCTCCCATATCCTTTAACAACCAAGTTTCCGTCTGACCGCAAGTTTGATATTCCGCAGTCATATTTTGCTTTGATACAGTTTGCAACTTCTCTTTGTTGTGGTTTATTGATTGTTCCGTCAACGCAAGTCTGTCTGTCTGTCTGTCTGTCTGTCTGTCTGTCTGTCTGTCTGTCTGTCTGTC